>OHSQ01000065.1_pt1 | contig 42631 bp, 27 predicted proteins | sample 1578661 | NCBI WGS metagenome assembly OHSQ01 (sample SAMEA3879534, study PRJEB24766) | human gut metagenome | biome: human-associated habitat; feature: feces | place: USA | collected 1985/1987 | reverse complement strand
CAAAATTGGAGATGGCCTTGATAAGGCCGATGCACCCCACCTGAAACAGATCGTCGGGGTTTTCGCCCCGCTTGTCAAAGCGCTGTATGACGCTGAGAACCAGGCGCAGATTCCCTTCAATGAGCTTTTCCCGGGCGTCCTCGTCCCCCGCCTGCGCCCGGCGGAGCAGGGCGTCCATTTCCACCTGAGATAAAACATGAAGTCTGGATGTGTTGACGCCGCATATCTCTACTTTTCCCTGCATGGCAGCCTCCTGTGTGGTGATAATGGGGAAAGAAAAGGCAGCGTTTTCCATTCCCGTTCCTCTCCAGTATTCCCCGGAAGCGCCAAATCATTCTTTGGCGGTTTTTCACAAATTTTTCACAGTTGAGAGAAAGCGCCAACGGCTTTCGACAGCGTTTTTTGACAGGAAGACAACTTTTTCCCGGTGTTTTTCCGGTAACGGCTCCCAGCTGACGGTGACGTAACACGGTCTCATTTTCGGCGTGGAAAGGAATATACATGGATATATGCAGACTTTTCCACAAGAAAAGCAAAAAAAGAAAAGAGCAAAAAATCCTGTTGATAACTCAGAGTTTTCCACAATCTCCACAGGTTTTTCCACAGGGGTTTTCCACAGGCGGGGCATGCTGTGGATATGCAGTTTTGGTTCACATAAAAAGATCCGACACGCTTCGACGGATTTCCCACTTTTCCGCGGGTCGTGGATTTTACCATGAACATTTTTTTGTGCAAAAATTAGGACTTGACAATCCTTCCCCCGAACCCCGGCGACCCGCTGCCGGGACGGGGCGGCCGGAGGGAAGCTTCTCCCGACCGGAACGGCAAAAAATTTTGAAAAAAGGGTTGATTTTATCGCGCCAAGGCGTTATAATGCGTATCTGTATGGAAAACGAACAGAAGGAGGTGGAATCCATGCCCAATATCAAGTCGAAATCATAAAAGTCATCGGTACGGACCGGACGGGAACGGTGCGTTATATTATATCCACGACGAATGGCATGTGCACGCATCCGGTCGTCGGCTCGTTCTCCTTCGTGATAGCTACTAATACCAGCTGAATCAACTTCTATTTCTTTCTCCAGACCAGCCTGTTTGATATAAGTACGCATAATCTCCTCAGCCGATGAGGAACGACATATATTGCCTAAGCACACAAACAAGATTCTCTTCATACATTAAATATCCAAATACTTTTTAAACTTATCCACACTCGTATTCATAATCAGTTCTTCCGGGAACTCCGTTTCACTCACCAGCTCCAATGCGTAATCGTACGTAGCAATGTCAAATGAAATATGTGCATCGCTACCCAAAATAACCGGCACCTCATAACGGCGGCACAGCCTCAATATTTCCAGATTATTGGAGCGGGCATCCACTTTGCCCCGGCAAGGCTTCAAAGAAGAATTGTTTATCTCCAGCAACGTATGATGTTCCTTCGCCGCAAGCACAATAGGTTCAAAATTCAGTTTGGCCGTTCCGTCACCCGGATGACTGATGATATGAATATAAGGATTGGAAACAACCTGTATCATACCATGTGTATTTTCTTCAGGAGTACCTTGTTTATAACAAAGTGAATGAATGCCTGCTATACGCAAATCGAGCATCTTCAAATAAAACTCATCCAAATCAAGGTTACCTTCGCCGTCAAGAATATTAATTTCCGCACCCAATAATAAATCTATCCCATACATGTGGCGAGGCACCACATAAAGATTACGGAAATAAATCGGGTTGCACGTACCCGGTATACTTGGAGCATGTTCTGTGATTCCAAGCAATTTCAGTCCTTTGCCGGCAGCAGCCTGTGCCATTTCCTGCAAGGAGCTGAATGCATGACCGCTTGCTACGGTATGCGTATGTACATCCAGTTCTACTTTCATATCCATAAATTTTACATCGGATCGACATCATAATAAACCAGCAAGGAACGAAAACGTTCATCCTCTATGATGGCTCGTTGTACTTGCTGGAGATACTCACGCACTTTCGACATCGAAGCCTGTTGTTCTATTTTCACTACTATTTTTCTAATAAATAAAGTCTGTATACGTGATACCGGCGGACGGTCCGGTCCCAGTACCCGTTCCCCCAGTCCGTTTCGCAGATACCCCGCCATCAGGTCAGCCGCCTGTTCGAGCACCTCCTCCTTCCGATGCTTCAGATAAACATAAATCAGTCGATAAAAAGGTGGATATTTAAACAAGCGTCGTTCGTCAATCTGTGTTTGATACAGACCGTTATAATCGTTTGCAACGACCTGATGAATCAGCGGAAGGTCGGGAGATTTAGTCTGCAACACCACCAGTCCCTGCTTATTCTTTCTGCCGGCACGCCCCGCCACCTGAGCCATCAGTTGAAAGGCCCGTTCGTACGAACGAAAATCCGGATAGTTCAGCATCGAATCAGCATTCAGGATTCCCACTACACTGACACGATCGAAATCTAGTCCCTTTGAAACCATTTGTGTACCTATCAGGATATCTGTTTTCCCTTCCTCAAAATCGGCAATGATCCGCTCGTATGCCGTACGTGTCCGGGTAGTATCCAAGTCCATACGTGCCACACGTGCCTCCGGGAAAATCAACTTAATATCGTCTTCTATCTTCTCAGTACCAAAGCCACGGTTCATCAACTCTACTCCACCACAGGCTGGACAGGACTTAGGTACCTGATAAGTATAGCCGCAATAGTGACAGGTAAGCTGATTCAATCCTTTGTGATACGTCAAACTGACGTCACAGTTCTTGCACTTCGGTACCCATCCGCACGTACGGCATTCTATCATGGGGGCAAACCCCCTGCGGTTCTGAAAAAGTATCACCTGTTCTTTCTGATCCAGCGCTTCACGTATCTTCTGAAGCAGTAAAGGAGAAAACTGAGCCGTCATCCGTTTCTTTCGGGCCAGCTCTTTAATATCTACTACCTCGATATGAGGTAACTGAATCTGCTGATGACGCTCCGTTAACTGTACCCAACCATATTTCCCGTTCACGGCATTATAATAGGTTTCAATACTCGGAGTGGCTGTACCCAACAGCGTCTTTGCACCGAACATGGATGCCAGCATGATGGCAGCGTTACGTGCATGGTAACGTGGAGCAGGCTCTTGCTGTTTATAGGTATTTTCATGCTCCTCATCCACAATGACCAGTCCTAACCGCCGAAAAGGAAGAAAGACTGACGAACGTACTCCCAGTATCACATCGTAATCCTGATCGGTAAGTTGTTTACGCCATATCTCCACACGTTCGGCGTCCGGAAACTTGGAATGATAAATTCCCAGTCGATTTCCAAACACTCGCCGCAAACGTTCGGTTATCTGGGTAGTCAGGGCTATTTCAGGCAACAGATACAATACCTGCTTACCTGCCTGAATGGCCTGTTGTATGAGGTGAATGTAAATTTCCGTCTTTCCGCTTGCCGTTACTCCGTGAAGCAAACAAACATTCTTCTGATGGAAATGTGCCAAAATCTCCGTATAGGCTCGTTGCTGAGCCATGCTCAACGGATTCAAGCCGACTGTTTCAACAGGACCTTCGGACAAACGTCCGATTTCGAAAGTATAAGTTTCAAAAATATGTTTTTCCACCAGCCCGTTAAAAACTGAATTTGTTGCTCCCGTAGCATCCAACAAAGCTTTACGAGAGACTTCTTTGGGATTTTTCTTCTCGCCGCCCCATCCTGACAACTCAATATACTTCATCAGTAAAGCCAATTGTTTCGGAGCACGTGCCAGTGTATCGAACAGACGATGTACAGTTTCTTCCGCCTGCAGACCTTCAGTCAGGCGTACCCGCACCTCAACACGCGGTTTGTAGCTTCTCTTCAGCTCTTCTTTTACCCTGATGGCTTCCTTCTCCAACAAAGATTTGATTACTGGCAACAGATTCTTTATACCACTTGCCTTCTCCAATTGGGTAATGCATTGCTCCGAATCATCGGACAACAAATCAAGGATGCGCTGTTCCTTCTCGGGTAGAGGTTTGTCTGCCTCGAACTCAGGATTGGATACCACGAGCGTTTCGCTTTCCAGTTTCATACCCGAAGGTAGAGCGGCCTTATAGACATCACCCAAGGTACACAAATAGTAATCTGCCAGCCATTTCCAGAAATCATACTGGCGTTTCAACAGGACAGGGGATGTATCGAGTACTTCTACAAGATCTTTTGTTTCATAAGTTTCCGGAGCATTCTGATGTACGCTGGTAACAATTGCCGTATAAAACTTCTTACTTCCGAAAGGAACAACAATCCGGCAACCCGCCTTCACTTTATCTTCCAGATCAGCCGGAACAGAATAAGTATATTGTCCGGCAACGGGCAAAGGCACTATGACATCCACGTACTTCTTCATGGAGGCAAAGTTACAAAAAACAAGGCTATCCCGTTGGAACGTCGGACAAACTTTTATAGTTTTGTAGAGAAACTCTTAATCCATTATCAACATGAAGATATATAAGATAGGTATAATAGGTTGTGGAGGCATCGCTAAAAAAATGGCAGCAACACTTGGAAAGATGAAAGAAGTGCAACGTTATGCCGTAGCATCCCGCAATCAGGAAAAAGCACAAGCCTTTGCCAACGAATGGGGATTTGAAAAAGCATATGGCTCTTACGAAGAACTGGCAAACGACCCGCAGGTTGATCTAATCTATATTGCTACACCACATGCCATGCATTATGACAATGCCCGCATGTGCATCGAAAAAGGGAAACCCGTATTATGTGAAAAGGCTTTTACAGCCAATGCCCGTCAGGCAGAGGAACTGCTCAGCTTTGCCCACGAAAAGAAAGTATTTATTACAGAAGCAATCTGGACCCGATACATGCCTCTTTCACTAACCATACAAGACTTACTGAAAAAAGGAGTTATCGGTACCCCTTATACACTGTCAGCCAATCTCAGCTATCCGATAAGCGACAAGGAAAGAATTATCCGTCCGGAACTGGCAGGAGGAGCTTTACTCGACATCGGAGTATATACATTAAACTTTGCAGCAATGGCATTTGGTGATGATATTGCCGAAACTCATTCTGCATGTCAGAAAACAGCGACAGGAGTCGATGCTCAGGAAAGCATCACACTTTTTTATAAAGATGGAAAAATGGCAACTCTGCAATCAAGTATTTACGCACAGAGCGACAGAATGGGAGTCATTTCAGGCGATAAAGGGCACTTGATTGTAGAAAACATCAATTGTCCGGAATCAGTCCGTGTAGTCGACAGGGAATATAAGACAGTAGCCGTTTATCAAGCTCCGGAACACATCACCGGTTACGAATATCAGGTATATGCATCCATTGAAGCTATTGAAAAAGGATGGCTGGAATCTCCATACATGCCTCACGCCGAAACATTAAGAATTATGAGGCAAATGGACAACTTAAGAAAAGAATGGGGAGTAGTCTATCCATGTGACTGATTTCCGCATCAAAATAAGAAGGAGATACCTGCACAGGCATCTCCTTCTTCATTGCTGATTTATTAATAAACACCTTTCTGTTTTCAGAACATATATGCCACTGAAATCTGCCAAGTATTTCGTTTCATTTCGATGGTCATCGCATCATCTACAGCTTTTGCCATTTTACTCAGGCCAAAATTATAATTCACTCCTGCTTGCAGATGTCCCAATAATTTAAGACCTACTCCAACATTGAACGAAGTATTGCAGGATTTCATATCAAAATTCTCGGTAAAATGTCCGCTTCCCACATTAAAGCCGAACTGAGGACCGGCAGCTACATAAGCTCCCAGCGTACTTCCCAATCCAAGTGTCCACTTCAAGTTTACAGGAACTTCAATTGTCTTAAGTGTTTGGTCTACTTCTTCTCCCCCACTAATAGCCTTTGCTCCAGACTGATTATACAAAGCAGCTACATCTACACCTAATCCTACAACCGGAATGGTAAACTCAGCCATCGGACCAATAAAGAATCCGGTACGGTTATCACTCTTTACAATATCCTTCGAGAAAGTCAATTTCGAAATGTTCAGTCCCCCTTTCAGTCCAAACTGCAATTGGGCTTGTGCAGGCACTGCTAAAAATAAGCAGGCCACAATCATTAAGGTTGATAAAATCTTCTTCATAAATACACAATATTAATGTTTACAAAAACAAAAATAAGGAATAAATAGTAAGAATACAAATAGTCTGTGCTAAAAGATAAAAATGACAATCTGTCCATTTTCAAGCCGAATTGACACTACGTTATGTTTATCAAAGTTTAAAATCTTCGCCACTCGTTCAACAAAGGTTAAAGCAATCTACCTTTCTGTCAGTCAAATCATCTGGCACAGACTTTGCAAATATAAGGGTGAATCGCGGAAGCGAAAGGAGAAGCGGTTCAGAAGAAACAAGATAAAATAAAAAACTAAAATATAGGAGATTACAACTATGATGCCGACTAGAAGAAATTATAATCAGAATTGGTTACCAAGTATTTTCAATGATTTCTTTGATAACGATTGGATGGAAAGAGCTAACGCTACTGCCCCTGCAATTAACGTAATCGAAAACGAAAACAATTACAAGATAGAAGTTGCAGCTCCGGGTATGACGAAAGACGATTTCAATATTCATCTTACCGAAGATAACCAGTTGGTTATTTCTATGGAGAAGAAAAACGAAGTAAATAACAACGATAAAAAGAAATATTTGCGTCGTGAATTCTCTTATTCTAAATTCGAACAATGCATGATTTTACCGGAAGACGTTGATAAGGAAAAGATCAGTGCATCTGTCGATAACGGTGTCCTTAACATTGAGTTGCCTAAGATGACACAGGAAGAAAAGAAACAGGCCAACAAAGTGATTGAAATTAAATAAACAATTCTAACTGTAAAATCCCCGCTCCGGTCAGTTCCGAAGCGGGGATTTTTTTATTTATAACAATGAACAAACCTATCGTTATCATGAATTTTACAGGAGTATATGATTATGAATCATTCTCCCACAATCCCAAATTTGCATGGATAGATTGTACCCATCTTCAAGGGGTAGAATGCTATTGTGATAAAGACGGAGCCAGTGCACTGAAAAAAGTCATCGAAAACTATCCGGCAGAAGGGATTCATTTCATTGATTCCGGCAACTATCATTACCTGACCAAATTCTGGACGGATAAAATACATCAACCTTTCTCACTAATTGTATTCGACCATCATCCCGACATGCAGCCCCCCTTATTCAAAGAAATGATTTCCTGTGGAAGCTGGGTAGAAGATGTCATCAAAACCAATCCTTTTTTAAAAAAGGTCATTATTATAGGACCCTCCGAACAGTTAATCAAGAGTGTTGCTCCTCAGTATCAGAATCAGGTTGAATTTTACAGTGAACAAAGTCTGGAACAAGACACTACCTGGAAGAAGTTCTCTGCCGAAGTCATCAGTACGCCCGTATATATTTCTGTAGACAAAGATGTACTCAACCCTCAGTCGGCCGCTACCAACTGGGATCAGGGATCTTTTACACTGGAAGAACTGGAACAATTGTTATCTATCATTCTGAAACATGAACAGACAATAGGCATAGATATTTGCGGCGAATGTCCAGCCACGCTTAATATTTTTGAAGAAGAAAAAGAAGCGCAGCTGGACAGTGCCGCCAACAAAGAGTTACTCAAGTTCTTTCTAAGTACTCAATCTCATGCCTTTCAACAAGCATTTAAAAAGTAAGCTGTATGGAAAAGCCCATATTACGCAAGCTAGGCAAGCGGAAATAATCAATACCCCGCATATCATTTCCCATGCTGGCGGTACTCATCGGATCGAAAGGAGCCTTATTATACAACATAACCAAATTTCGTCCGACAAAAGAGACCTTTATATGCTGCATCCAGTTTACCCAACGATACATCGGGATTGTATATCCTACAGTCAATTCCGCCAAACGAATATTGGTCGCATCGTATATATAGAGATCACCGATTCCCGACAAGCCTGAAGTTGCTGCATAATATCGGGAAACGGGAATCTTCTTTTCTCCCATCCACACTCCGCCTTGATCGCGTGCATCTGCTGTAGCCTTCGAAACGCCATATTGGTCAAGCATCGATTGCGTCATTGACAGGCCTTCTCCTCCGAAGCTGCCTTGCAATACGAATCCCAGTTCAAGACCTTTCCAAGCAAAGTCATTTGCCCATCCTAGCATATAATCAGGAGAAGCATTTCCCGCATACTGATACGTATCACTACGTTCCGGCAAACCTGTCTGTGCATTGAATATCACATTACCAGCTGCATCTTTCTGAAAGGTACTGACGTAAATATCACCTATGGAACCTCCAGAAACCAGTCTTTCTTCTGCAAGCTGGCCATATGAAGCAAGTTTCAAGTAGTCGACCTTCATCACTTCACCAGTCATTGGATTTACGATTTCAGAAAAATCCTGAATTCTATTTTTATTGAGAGTGTACGTCAGGCTAGAATTCCAAGAAACAGGTCCTAAATCCTGATTCAGTCCTAATGAAACTTCCAACCCTTTATTCTGTATTTCTGCTTTCACTGAATAAGTTCCCATTGGAATCTCATTATCCGTAGAAGTCGTATACATGGTAAAGGATAGATTCAACTTATTATTAAATAGTCCCAGATCAACCCCTGCTTCATACGACTTCGTCTTGTCACTGAAGAAACTCCCTTGCACCAATGCTGTCATATCTCTGTTATCGTTAGGCAAACAATACTGATGGAAATTACCACTCTCTGCATAAGCCAGACGCAACTTCAAGAAAGACAATACATCCGAATGCGAAATAATGGAAGTTGGAATAAACGAAAGCCCTGCCGATGGATAAAAGACATCATCGTAACTTGCTCTCGTCCCTTCCTTCCATAAATACTGCCATTCTTTGCGTCCTCCCATATTTATATAAAGGAAATCTTTGTAACCTAGTTGCAAAGACGCAAACAACGCATCACTACGGTCGTGCAAATCGGCATTCCAATCTTTTCCTTTCGTACTATCCAAATTGTCAAGAGAAAAAATATTTGGTTGTACCAAACCGCCTCCCTGTAAACCATATTCATATTTTCTATCGCGAAATGCCATCCCCAGCAAAGCATTAAAAGAAAAGTCACCTGCCGTTTTTTGAAGATGAAAAGCAAAATCAGCATAAACCTGACTTAAATCAGCGTTTATCTTTCCATATTCACCCAAAGAAGAATAGTCGTACTGAGTCAGTAAATAACGAGTCGAAGCGTATAATTCTTGAGTTTGTACCTGTTTGTCTTTATCATAGTTGACATGTGCTGTAACATCCAACCAGTCAGTTAATGCATACCGGAATCCCAGTCCTGCTCGTATGCGATCTTTAGTATTCACAAACAAATTACGTTTTTCCGTCCAATACGGATTCTGCCAGTTGGCATAAGGCCAATACTGAACTGCATAGCCTTTATCCGGATCATACCGCTCGAAACAACTATATTCATCTTTCTCACGTAAGATTTCCGGCAGCAGATAAACCGATACAATTGGGTTGAAGTAATCACCTTGTGCCAGCATATTACGTTCTTTAGTACGGATATACATCAAACTGGCATCAATATTCAGCTTTCCATCCAGCAAGTTTGTCGTATTACGGAACGTCAGATTATAATGATTGCTACTATTGTTATCAAGCAATCCGACTGCATTTTGAGTCATCGCAGAAAAATAACTTTGATTTGCTTCCGTACCACCCGATACAGTTACAGCATTGTTTATGGTATGCCCCGTACGATAAAAGTCGGAAGGATTCCAATCGAATAAGGTTCTCGTGTCTGATTTCCAACTTTCATAGACATGCTGAAACTCTGGCATCACAAAAGGCTTGGCAAAGGTCGTGGTATTCGATACCGTGATAGAAGGCTTATGCAGTTTCTGACCCCGTTTGGTTGTAATAAGAATGACACCGTTGGCAGCGTCACTCCCATAAAGGACTGAAGCAGCTGTGCCCGACAAGACAGACATACTTTCTATATCTTCTGCGTTAAAGGAAGCAATACCATCTGCCGATAAGCCATAACCTTTATAAATGGAATAAAATTCTTCAGCAGAAAGCTGGGGAAACGGAACTCCGTCAATCACAAAAAGTACATTGTTATTTCCTTGCAGGCTCCTTGCCCCTCTCATTTCAATCTTCACTCCCCCCCCGGTTCCTATCGAACTTGGCTGGATAGTTGCCCCCGCTACTCTACCAACTAATGACTGAAGGAAGTTCGCATCTTTTGCCTTGGTAAAAACAACTCCTTCTATTTCCTGTAACGAACAAGCTTCAATCGGAACTTTTGTTCCCAACGTAGTTCTTATCGTATCCACTGTTCCTACTTCTTCAGCCCATACAGCAGTTACCGATAAATTCAATGCAACCCCCAGCAACAAAATAAAATCGTGTTTCTTCATAACATAAAACGGCTAACTTTTTAAACGATGCAGAAAGGTATTAAAAATATTTCGTATCTCAATGATAAGTCTAACACAAAATACACGTCACATAAAAATATTCACTCAACGTAATGTTACATCGCTTTTATGATATGATTGATTAAGAAAAATATTAAATTTGCATATTTATAATATAAAGTAGTCTATTTCTCTTTTGCACGATAGACAAGAAATATGATAGAAGAAAGATCACTGATATTATCCGTAAAAGCAGGCTCCGAAAAAGCTTACCATACTCTTTATGATATGTGGGTTTCAAGATTATACCGATTTGTATATTAATACCTGAAATCAGAAGATGCTACCGATGATGTCGTTCAAGAAACATTCTGTCGTATATGGACCAATCGTGAGAAACTGGACCCCGACTCTTCTTTTAAGGCATACCTGTTTACCATAGCTTATCATTTCTTAATAAAGGAACTCCGCAGGCAGTTGAACAACGCTTCGATGGAAGAATTTGTGGAATACCAATACATAAAGGTATCAGGAGACGATGCGGACAAAGAAATAGATTTCGACCAGTTTTGTCAGGCGCTCCAGAAAGCCAAAAGCAACTTATCTCCACGTCAGCGTGAAATTTTTGAATTAAACAAGGAACATAATCTGTCTGTAGCCCAGATAGCAGAACAACTATCCATAAAGGAGCAAGTTGTGCGCAATCAACTTTCGGCAGCATTAAAAATAATTCGGACAGAACTTCAACAATATTCGTTTATACTTCTTCTTTTCTTGAACAACTTCTAATTATATGTTTTCTAACATATAGTTTTCTATGTTATATTTCTCCTGTTCATAGATATTACCTACAAACAAGGTTATAGTTTTATGAACACAGACATACAGAATGAGGTAAAAAGCTTATTAAACAAGTACCGGTCGGGAATTATCTCACCGGAAGAATTTAAAACGCTCACATCGGACATGAACCAATTATCCGATGCGGAACTAAAAAATCCGTTTTACGAAGAATGGGATAACTTTACAAACTACGAACCACTATCACAAGATAAAATAAACGCTTTATATCCAAGACCAGAGAAAAAGTCCCGTATATCACCGTTTATAAAAGCGAAAAAATACTGGTTGCAAATAGCAGCTTCTATACTTTTAGTAGTCGCCTGCGGAATTACGACCTTATACTATGCACAAAATCAGGATATGAAATACCTTGCCGAACAGAATATCGTAATAAACTCTGGAGAATACGGTACTTCACTGGTTACATTACCCGATGGAAGCTTGGTTCACCTGAATGCGAAATCATCGCTTTCGTATAAACAGGACTTCGGGCACAATGAACGTAGAGTAAGCTTATCGGGTGAAGGATACTTCGAAGTCGAAAAGAATACAGACAAACGCTTTATCGTATCCACCGACGTAATGGATATAACCGTTACCGGAACCAAATTTAATGTTTATGCATACGAACATAAGGACTTTGTGGAAATGGCGCTTGTAGAAGGTAGTGTAAACGTCACCACCAAAGATCCTGGGCACAACACCTTAAGTGTAAAGCCTAAGCAAAAAGTTATTTATAATAAGCTAACCGGACAATTAAGTCTTGAGGAAACATCCAACCAAATAGAAACTGCCTGGCTGACCAAAGAACTTACTTTCCGACACGAACAAATGAAAAATGTTTTCCGCTGCCTGGAACGTAAATTCGGTGTTGTTTTTGAAATTAAGAACCCTCATATACTACAGGATGTATATACAGGTACATTTAATGATGAGAATATAGAAAGTATACTGAGAATTCTAAAAATACATTATGGATTTGAGTATACGATAAACGATGGAATCGTTACCATTGAATAAATCCTTATAAACATTAACCTTAAAACAATGAAGAACAGATGAAAACATGAAAAAGAATCCCCGGACAATCGGCACATTATCCGGGGAAATGGCTCAGTCCATAAGTAAAACTATGTTGGCGCATAGTCAAACCGAACTTAAAACCTAAATTTATTACGTACTTATGAAAATCAAACAACAATTCATTGATTTGCACAAAGATAGTAAAAAGCGTGGTAAGATTTGCCTCTTATGTGCATCTTTGTGTTTATTTACATTTACCGGCGGTTATGCACAGACTGGTAAAGTCAGCCTCAACCTGAACAATGCATCGGTAAAAGAATTATTTAATGCTATCGAGAAACAAACTTCCTACCGTTTTTCATACCGGGATGCGGAAGTAAACGGAAAGACGGGGGTTTCTGTTTCTGTAAAAAGCGAAGAACTGAAAAACGTACTGACCAGTGAGCTGAACAAGCAAAATCTGTCTTACAAAGTTTCAGGTAATAAAATCATTATTACCCCCCTAAAGAAAAAATCCGAAAAAAAACAGCAAAGTAATATATCAGGTAGGGTTGTTGATGCCAATGGAGACCCTATCATCGGCGCAACAATCAAGGAAGAAGGTACCAGCAATGGTGCTATCACCGACCTTGATGGTAACTATTCTCTTACCGTATCGAGTCCCGATGCTGTATTGCAGTTTTCTTATGTAGGTTATAAATCCGTAGAGTTCCTGGCAGATAGAGGAGTTATCAATGTGACCATGCGGGAAGATACAGAGCGTCTGGATGAAGTTGTCGTTACGGCATTAGGTATCAAACGTGCAGAAAAAGCCCTGTCCTACAACGTACAACAGGTAAAATCGGAAGAGCTCGTAAGAGTGAAAGATGCCAACTTCGTAAACTCTCTGAATGGTAAGATTGCCGGTGTCAGCATCAACAAGAGTGCCAGTGGTGTAGGTGGTGCGACCCGTGTAGTAATGCGTGGTGCAAAATCCATCGAAGGTGACAACAACGCGCTCTATGTAGTAGACGGTATTCCTTTGTTCAATACCAACATGGGAAACACCGACAGTGGCATCATGGGAGAAGGAAAGGCCGGTACTGAAGGTATCGCCGATTTCAACCCCGAAGATATTGAAAGTATTTCTGTACTGAGCGGACCGTCGGCTGCTGCACTGTATGGTAGTAGCGCTGCAAACGGTGTTATCCTTATCACTACTAAAAAAGGTAAGGAAGGGAAACTGCAACTTTCATTCTCTTCTTCTACCGAATTCAGCAAAGCATACATGACTCCTGAATTCCAGAATACTTATGGCAATAAAAAAGACATGTATGAAAGCTGGGGTGAAAAGCTAGCTACACCGTCCGATTATGATCCCAAAAAAGATTTCTTCAATACAGGAACAAACTTTATCAATTCAGTAACGTTAACCACAGGTACCAAGCAGAATCAGACATTTGCTTCTATCTCGTCAACCAATTCCGATGGTATTGTTCCCAACAACTCATACAACCGTCTGAACTTTACCATCCGCAACACTGCAACGTTTCTGAATGATAAGCTGCAACTTGACTTAGGAGCATCGTACATCAAACAGGATGACAAGAACATGGTGTCACAAGGTCAATACTGGAACCCGGTAATGGCAGCATACCTGTTTCCACGGGGAGAGAACTTTGAAGAAATCAAGACATTCGAACGTTTTGACGACAGCCGCAAAATTCCTGTTCAGTACTGGCCGATTGCAGAATCAACGTATGCCTCTCAGAACCCGTACTGGACCGCTTTCCGCAATGTTTCAACCAACAATAAGAGCCGCTACATGTTCAACGTCGGATTAACTTACAAAATAACCGACTGGATCAACGTGGCTGCACGTTACAGAATGGATGATACCTATGTGAAATTTGAACGTAAGATCTATGCTTCTTCCGATCAGGTCTTTGCAGAAGGAACCAAAGGACATTATGAATACAGCAACTATAACGACCGTCAGGAATATGCTGATTTTATGGTGAACATCAACAAGCAAATCAGAAACTTCAACATTTCAGCCAACGTAGGATGGAGTTATTCTAACTACTGGGCATTGGAAAGAGGTTACAAAGGAACTTTGCTGAAAGTGCCCAATAAATTCGCCGTTTCCAACATCGACCCTTCCAATGGCCGTACATCGGAAAAAGGAGGTGACAGCCGTATCCGTAATCATGCGATCTTTGGTAACGTGGAACTGGGATGGAAGAGTATGCTTTACCTGACCCTGACCGGACGTAATGACTGGAACTCACGCCTGGTAAATACCAACGAAGAATCATTCTTCTATCCGTCTATCGGTTTGTCCGGCATTATTTCGGAAATGGTACAACTTCCTGAATTTATCTCTTACTTGAAAGTACGCGGTTCGTATACAGAAGTTGGTGCGCCGGTTTCTCGTTCCGGATTAACTCCCGGTACAGTTACCACGCCAATCGTCGGAGGTATTCCGTCGCCGACATACATTTATCCGTTCACCGACTTCAAGGCAGAACGTACCAAATCTTATGAAGTGGGAATCAGCCTGCGCCTGTGGAATAAATTCAGCGCCGAAGTTACCTATTATAAATCGAACACATACAACCAGACTTTCTTGGGCGATTTGCCTGAATTTACCGGTTATCAGAAAATTTACCTGCAAGCAGGTAACGTAGAGAACAGAGGATGGGAAGCCTCTTTCGGTTATAACGATAAGTTTAAAAACGGTCTGGCTGTGTCATCTACATTTACATTCTCCAAGAATATAAATGAGATCAAAGAAATGGTAAAAAACTATCACACGGACCTGATGGAAACTCCTATCAATATACCTGAAGTATTAAAAGACAATGGTCGTGTTATATTGAAAGAAGGTGGAAGTATCCATGATATCTATGCAAATACATTCTTCAAGAAAGACAGCCAGGGATATGTTGAAGTAAAGAGTGACGGTACATTCGGTTTGGAAAGAGGTGAACCTGTATACCTCGGTAAGACTTCTCCAGACTTCAACATGGGATGGAACAACGCTTTGTCATACAAAGGATTCGGATTCAGTTTCCTGATCAACGGACGATTTGGCGGAGTGGTTACATCTTCTACCGAAGCTATCCTCGACCGTTTCGGAGTATCTAAACGTTCGGCAGAAGCCCGCGACGCAGGAGGAGCATTGCTGCCGGGACAAGGCAGAGTAGACGCCAAAACATATTACCAGATGATTGGTACAGGAAATTACGAGACATCCGGATATTATCTGTACAGTGCAACCAATATCCGCTTGCAGGAAATGACATTCAGCTATACCATGCCCGATAAGTGGTTTGCCAATATACTGAAAGACGTAACTGTTTCTTTCATTGCCAGCAACCCGTGGATGTTATACTGTAAAGCTCCTTTCGACCCAGAGTTAACGCCATCAACAAGTACTTACGGACAAGGAAATGACTACTTCATGCAACCTAGCGTACGTAGCTTTGGCTTTGGCATTAAATTTAAACTATAAAAACAACTCCTTTTGATTATGAAAAAGATAAACCAATATAAATTTATAGCAGGTGTATTTGCCGTATCACTGCTGGCATCATGCAATTACGAGGAAATAAACACCAATCCGTTCGAGCTGACCGATGAAGAAGGTATCATGGACGGAGTTGCTGTAGGTGGTCTGATCACTACCATCGAACGAACAGTCTTTCCTGTCGGAACACAGGCCGACGACACGGATATCATCAATCAATACCAGACTGATTATCATTTGTCCGCCGACAGTTGGAGCGGTTTCTTCGGACAAAACAATACCTGGTCAGGCGGAAACTGTAATGTAAACTATTATCTGACAGACAGCTGGATTTCCGGAACGTATAAGCGTGCATATACCAATGCCCTCGACCCCTGGAAGAAATTGAAAGCAGCAGCCGAAAAAAATAATACTCCGGAGGTATTTGCCCTTGCACAAATCCTAAAGATTTCAGCTTGGCATAAAGCATTGGAGTGCTTTGGCCCGATGCCTTACTCGCATGCAGCCGATCCTACCACCAATATTCCATTCGACTCTGAAAAGGATATTTACACCGCGATCTTCAAAGACCTGACAGATGCCATAGCAATCCTGACGGAGAAAGCAGAAAACGGTGTGGAAGTCATGAAGGAATACGACGTTGTATATGCAGGCAATTCTACCAAATGGGTAAAATATGCCAATTCTTTGCTCCTCCGTCTGGCAATGCGTGTCCGTTATGCCGATGCAGCCCTGTCAAAACAATATGTTTCGCAAGCGTTGAACCACTCCATTGGTGTGATGACAACCAAAGACGATGAAGCACAGATGAGCACAGGAGCCGGATATGTTTTCCGTAACAACATCTACTGGCTCTCCGAACAATACGATGAATCACGTATGGGTTCGTCCATGTTCTCTTACTTGCTGGGATATGAAGACCCACGATTAAGTGCCTATTTCTTACCTGTAGACTCAAAAAGCACAAAAGGACAAGAAGCTTTCGACGGCAAACTGTATCAGGCTGTTCCGGCAGGTCATCTGTATGGGAAAAATGATGAATACAAAATGTTCTCCAAACCCAATATACAAGCTTCCACTCCTACTTACTGGATGCGTGCTTCCGAGGTTTACTTCCTACGCGCCGAAGCTGCTTTAGTATGGGGTGGTGAATTTGGTAATGCCGAAGACTGGTATAAGCAAGGTATTGAGATGTCCTTTCAGGAAAACGGTGTCAGTTCTTCTGTAGATGCTTATATGAACTCAGGAAAGACTCCGATCAAACACGAAGTAAGCGGAAAATATCCTTGTAGCTTTGCAGCTCCCTGTACAACAACTGTGAAATTTGAAGGAAGCACAGAACAGAAACTGGAAAAAATCATGATTCAGAAATGGATTGCTCTCTTCCCCAACGGACAAGAAGCCTGGACAGAATGGAGAAGAACCGGATACCCCAAACTGAATCCCGTCATGGCAAACAGAGGAAGCAGTCAGGGAGTCACAACGGAAGGAGGTATACGCCGTATGGTCTATCCTACCAGTTTCTATCAAACGGCAGACGGACAACTCATTTACAACGATGCTGTAAAGATGTTAAGCAACGGACAAGACTTGCCTAGTACACATTTATGGTGGGACTGCAAATAATAACCTATAATTAATACAGTAAGAAATGAAAACACTTAAAAAATTATTATACATCGTACCCTTGCTGGGAGCTATGATGGCTTCCTGTACCGATGTCGAAAACATAGAAGTAGAACACATCGGCGGATACAATACGTTAGGAGATAGTGAATATTACGCCAATCTGCGAGCTTATAAAGAAACAGCCAAGAACTACGGACGACCTGTCGCTTTCGGCTGGTTCTCGAACTGGGCTCCATCGGGTGTCATGAGAAAAGGCTACCTGTCTTCCGTTCCCGACAGTATGGATATCATTTCCATGTGGAGTGGTGCTCCGGGAAGATATGAGATTACCGAAGCTCAGAAGCGAGACAAAGAGTTCGTACAGAAAGTGAAAGGCATCAAACTGCTGGAAGTTAGCCTGTTGTCACATCTGGGAAAAGGCAGGACTCCCGACTATATTTATGAAGACATTGAAAAACAGGCCCAAGAAGAGGGATGGACAGAATCTGAACTCAATGCAGCCAAGAAATATGCACGCTGGGACTTCTGGGGATTCAAGTCGCATAATTTCGACAATACAGAAGAGTTGAATCAGGCTATAGCCAACTATGCCAAAGCACTTTGCGACTCATTGTTCGTAAGCGACTGGGATGGCTTTGACATTGACTGGGAACCGGGAAGCGGCTTTAATGATTCCGATGGTACTCTGAATGGTACAACCATCCAGGTACTGGTAAAAGAGATGGGAAAATATATCGGTCCAAAGAGTGATCCGGAAAAGAAAGGACACAAACTGCTCTGCATCGACGGTCTTATCAACTATTTCTCAGAGGAAATGGAAGAATATGTAGATTACTGGATTACTCAGTCATATGGTAGTTCTTCTCCACACTATTACGGTCCCGGCAACATCCCGGAAAAACTGATTATAACCGAAAACTTTGAATCCTATGCCACTTCAGGAGGTGCTCTGTTACGGCAGGCAGCCTGGATGCCAGCAGAAGGCTACAAAGGAGGAGTCGGTGCCTACCGCTTCGACAATGACTATGACAATACACCTGATTACAAATGGATGCGTCAGGCAATCCAAATCAACCAACAGGTTTTCAACGAATGGAAAGCCAATCAGGGAAAAGAATAATACGAATCTTGAAATTCTAAAGATATGAAACAACTATTGAAATATTTAGCATTTTGCGCTATAGCTGTCTTGCTGAACAGCTGTAACGACAGTGAAAGCGATTTGCTGGAAGCAAAAGTTTACTTCGAAAGCAAAGAACACACAATAGAAGCTCTGAACGAACAGCCTATCACTTACGAATTGCAGTCCAGAGTTTCTTCAGCATGTTCTTCTCCGGTAGAAGTTCGCTATGAAATTGCAGGACAAAATGAAATAAATGCATACAACCAGAAATATGGAACCAATTACGAAACATTCAATGCCGCCAATGTAAAATTGGGCAGTAATGCGACAACCATTCCCAACGGATCCATCTATTCAGAAAAGACTCCCATAGAGTTCACAAACCTGGAGAATATGGAAGAAGGTAAATCTTATCTGTTGCCGGTACGTATTCAGTCATCTTCACTTCCAGCTATCGCCGGCGGTGATATTATTTACTTTATCATTACCAAGCCTGTACAGATTAAGAAAGTCGCTCAGTTCCAGAGCAACTACATACGTATCCCATTGGCAAGCGGTACGATGTTCACATCTGTTACCTACGAGGCTCTGATTTACATCAACCAGTTCGGTAGCAACAACACCATCATGGGTAATGAAGGTATTCTGATTCTCCGAATCGGTGATACAGCACTACCGGGCGGCCACAACGACTGGATTCAGATTGCGGGAAGCAAACAATACCACTCTACTCAGGCATTCGAGAAAGGAAAATGGTATCACGTAGCCTTTACGTACGACCAGCCGTCAGGAAAGACAGCTATTTACATTAACGGTAGCAAAGCCGCCGAATCGACATGGGATACTCCAAGCTTCGATCTGGCATCAACAGGTAGTGGAGGATTCTTCATCGGTAAGGTCGCAAACTTCATGTGGGGCGAACGTCCGTTCTATGGCTACATGAGTGAAGTCAGACTCTGGACCGTTGCACGTACAGAGAACCAGATCAAACAAAACATGCTGAATGTCGATCCAAATTCAGAGGGTCTGGCTGCTTACTATAAACTCAACGGAACAGACCAGTTCGAGTCTGATGGCAAGAGTTATGTAAAAGATGCCTCTCCTAAAGGAATGGATGGTCTGGCCAACGGAGGTTCAAGACAGCTAACGATCAAAGAACTGGAAACTCCGATAGCTATAAAATAAAAATTACCCTTTTTTACCCTTCACGCCCTTCACAGCCGTAAAAAGGCAACAGGCGTTGAGGGGTAAAAAAGAAAAAACTGCTTTTATTACTAGATTCATATCGGGAGGCTCGGATAAAAAGTTCTCGATATTTTCTCAAGATTTGTACAAAAGAAAAAAAAGTTTGTACAAAAAACCGTCTGTATCCGCAGAGATTTGCGCATACAGACGGAACTCTTTCAATAATACTTATTCATATTTTTATTTTGATCTCATACGACCATAAATTTTTATTTGTAGCATTGTTTCAACCAGTCGTGAAACAAGCATAAAAACACAAACCTAATACACAGTAACAACCCAAAAACTAGTTTTCATATAGGATGAAACAAAGAAGAGGTTGTAAACATTTAGTTTACAACCTCTTCTTTTTGTGGACCAGCCAGGGCTTGAACCTGGGACCTCCAGATTATGAGTCTGTTGCTCTAACCAACTGAGCTACAAGTCCTAATATAAGGGGGCTCCTTAAATCTGAGTGCAAAAGTAATAGATTAGCCTGAAACTTGCAACATTTATGGAGATTTTTTTATAAAAAAAACTAAGTCTGTACAGGTATATCAATATATATTGTATTTTTGTGCTACTTAATCAATTAATAACTAGGCATTATGTCACAAAGCACAAATGAACCACATCTGACCGGCTTGACCGATCAAGAGGTCATAGCAAGTCGGGAGAAAAATGGAATTAACCTATTGACTCCCCCCAAACGTCCTTCCATCTGGAAGCTATATCTGGAAAAATTTCAAGACCCTGTAATTCGCGTACTACTGGTAGCTGCGGTATTCTCCCTGATTATTTCAATCATCGAAAGCGAATATGCCGAAACCATCGGTATCTTTTTTGCGATCTTCCTCGCTACAGGTATCGGATTTTATTTTGAATATGATGCTAATAAAAAATTCGACCTGCTGAATGCTGTGGGAGAAGAAACCCCGGTAACGGTTATCCGTAACGGAAAAATCAAAGAAATACCTCGTAAAGACATCGTAGTAGGCGATATTGTTGTACTGAATACAGGAGAAGAAGTCCCTGCCGACGGTACGCTGGTAGAAGCCGTTTCACTGCAAGTCAACGAATCAACTCTTACCGGAGAATTAATGGTAAATAAAACTACCGATGAAGCGCATTTCGATGACGAGGCGACCTATCCGTCGAATGCCGTCATGCGCGGAACGACCATAACCGACGGACACGGTATCATGCGTGTAGACCGTGTAGGTGATGCGACAGAAATCGGTAAGGTTGCACGGCAGTCTACCGAACAAAGTCAGGAACAGACTCCGCTGAATATCCAGCTTACCAAACTGGCAAACTTGATTGGTAAAGCAGGTTTTACAATTGCCGCACTGACTTTTATCGTTTTTACCAGTAAAGATTTATATAGTTTTATCACTTCAGAAAATTTCATTGGCATTAACGATTGGCATTCATGGCTGGAAATAGCACGTATCGTATTGAAGTACTTCATGATGGCTGTCACCTTAATCGTTGTAGCAGTACCTGAAGGATTGCCTATGAGCGTAACCCTCAGCCTCGCTCTGAACATGCGACGCATGCTGAAAACCAACAATCTGGTTCGAAAGATGCACGCCTGCGAAACAATGGGGGCCATCACAGTTATCTGTACCGATAAAACAGGAACACTTACTCAGAACCTGATGCAGGTATACGAAGCTCAGGTAGATGAAAGCCAGCCTGATCTAGTAGCAGAAGGTATAGCTGCTAACTCGACTGCATTCCTTGAAGAAAAGGCTGAAGGTGAAAAGCCTTCAGGAGTAGGAAACCCAACTGAAATTGCCCTTTTGCTTTGGTTAAACAGCAAAGGAAAGGATTACATGAAACTGCGTGAAGAAGCCAAAGTAGTCAACCAGTTGACCTTCTCAACTGAACGCAAATACATGGCTACATTAGTCGATTCACCGATTCAGAAGAAACGGATACTTTACATTAAGGGAGCTCCCGAAATCGTCATGAGCAAATGTAATCTGGAAAAGGCTCAGATCGATAAATATAACGAACAATTACTTGCTTATCAGAATAAGGCCATGCGTACACTGGGTATAGCCTACAAGGTTGTCCCAGAAAACGCTTCCGACGATTGTGCAGAGTTAGTCGGCGAAGGTGGAATGACTTTCTTAGGTATCTTTGCCATCAGCGACCCGATTCGTCCAGATGTGCCCGATGCTGTAAAGAAATGTCAGTCAGCAGGCATCGGAGTCAAGATTGTAACAGGAGATACTCCGGGAACGGCTACGGAAATAGCACGTCAGATTGGGCTTTGGACTCCGGAAGATACAGAACGTAATCGCATCACCGGCGTAGAGTTTGCGGCATTAAGTGATGAAGAAGCACTCGACCGCGTACTCGACCTGAAAGTAATGAGTCGCGCCCGTCCGATGGACAAACAGCGTCTGGTACAATTGTTACAGCAAAAAGGAGCTGTCGTAGCCGTTACAGGTGATGGAACAAACGACGCACCTGCCCTGAACCACGCACAAGTTGGCTTGTCGATGGGTACCGGAACTTCTGTAGCTAAAGAAGCTAGCGATATTACCTTGTTGGATGATTCATTCAATAGCATTGCAACAGCTGTCATGTGGGGACGTTCATTGTACAAGAATATACAGCGCTTTATCGTATTCCAGCTGACCATCAATGTAGTGGCTCTGCTGAGTGTCTTGCTGGGTGCTTTCTTCGGAACAGAATTACCGCTTACCGTTACTCAGATGCTTTGGGTGAATCTGATCATGGATACATTTGCAGCAATGGCTCTTGCTTCGATTGCACCGAGCATGGATGTGATGAATGAGAAACCTCGTCGCCGTACCGATTTTATCATTACTCCAGCCATGCGTAACAATATTTTCGGAGTAGGTTTGGGATTCCTTGCTATCCTGATGGGATTGCTGGTTTACTTTAAGAACCTTCCAGGCGGTATGGACACGCATCATCTTACTGTATTCTTCACCATATTCGTGATGCTTCAGTTCTGGAACCTGTTCAATGCAAGTGTTTTCGGTACAAACCATTCTATCTTTAAGGATGCCAGCCACGCATTAGGTATGCTAGGTGTTGCACTGATTATTCTTGTAGGACAAATCATCATCGTAAGCTGTGGCGGCAAAGTATTCCGTACCGAACCTCTTCCATTGAGTGAATGGTTATACATCATAGGAGGAACTTCATTCGTCTTGTGGATTGGTGAAATATGGAGAGGCATCAAACGCTTGAAAAGCAAATAATTCAATGCCGTAAACATTGGGTATGACATGAATGAACAAATAAAAAATATCATCTTCGACTGGGGAGGCGTACTGATAGATCTGAATCTGGAAGGGTGTATCAGCGCCTTCGAACAGGCGGGAGCAGTCAATGTGCGTGACCTGCTGACAGGCACTAACGAGCTGGGCTTCTTCCGCGATTATGAGTGCGGGAAAATAAGCACGCCCGAATTTCGTGAGGCTATACGTAAACATATCAGTAAACCGCTTACGGATGAGGAAATAGACCGCATGTGGAATATGGAGCTGCTTACCATTCCTGAGGAAAAACTCCAGTTGCTCGCTGAACTGAGCAAACATTACCGGCTATTTTTATTGAGCAATACGAACGAACTTCACTGGGAATATGGTTACAAGAATGCATTCTGCCGTAACGGTAAAGACTATACAATGTACTTTGAGCATATCTTCCTGTCGTATCGCATGCACCTGTCAAAACCCGATCCCGCTATTTTCCAAAGAGTTTTACAGGAAGCCAGCCTTCAACCAGCAGAAACATTGTTCATAGACGACGCAGAAACGAATTGTCTGGCAGCAGCTTCAACAGGCATGCAGGCTACCCACTACATACCGGGAACGAATCTCGGTGAATTATTTAAATAAATTCCTACATGAAAATTATAACAGACGAGATTAAGCAAATACTTTCACCTTGCGTGGCAACTATCGGTTGCTTCGATGGACTGCACCGTGGCCATCGTTTCCTTATCGAACAGGTTTGCAGAGAAGCCCGCCAAAGGAACTTCCATAGTGCCCTGATAACTTTTCCCGTACATCCACGTCAGGTCATGCAAAGTAATTACCGCCCTCAATGGCTTACTTGTCTGCCACAAAAAACAGCTCTTATCCAGCAAACGGAAGCCGACTATTGCATCATGCTTCCGTTTACCAAAGAATTGTCCTTGCTCTCTGCACGCCAGTTCATGCAACTGCTTCGTGAACGTTTTAACGTCCGTGTGCTGGTCATCGGCTACGACCATCGCTTCGGTCATAACCGCAGCGAAGGATTCGATGATTATTGCCAATACGGGAAGGAGCTGGATATGGAAGTCGTTCGTGCACAAGCATTGGTGGAGGAAGGAGTATCCATCAGCTCGTCTGTCATACGTAAAGCCTTAAAGGAAGGCGACATACAACATGCCAATCATTATCTGGGCTATCGCTATTATCTGGATGGAACAGTTGTCGACGGGTATAAAGTAGGTCGTAAGCTGGGATTTCCAACAGCCAATCTCCTCCCCTCCTGTTCCGACAAACTGATTCCCAAAGAAGGTGTATATGCTGTATATGCCGACATCGACGGGACACAGTATGCCGGTATGTTAAACATCGGACATCGCCCAACCGTTGACAATGGCTCCGACTTAAGTATCGAAGTACATATTCTTAACTTCTCTGGCGATATTTATAACCGTCACATGCGAATAGAATTTATTGAATTTATCCGCCAGGAACAAAAGTTTGACAGTCTGGAACAACTGATTGCCCAATTAAATGCCGATCGTGAAACAATATCCCGTTTGCTATTAAAAAGTTAAGGAATAAAACATTCGAGTTCTGTCCTTCTATTTTCAAGTCCAGAACTCGAGCTTAAATCACTTTCCATTTTCACGATTCCGATAGTCCTTAGGTGAATATCCATATTGTTTAAGAAACTCACGATAAAAATACGATTTATTAGAGAATCCACAGCGAAACATAATTTCACTTACGGTTAGTTGAGTAGTCCGCAACAATTTAGCCGCATGTTCTAACCGAATACTTCGTATAAATTCCCCAGGAGTTTTATCTAGAGTTTCTTTAAACCTACGATACAGAGAAGCTTTGCTCATCCCCAGTCTTTCAGCAAGCCAAGCTGGATTCAATTCTTCTTCATCTATATGCTCTGCAACTAAACCTGAAACGTCTTCCAGAAGCTTCTCATCATCAGGATGTAATTCTCTACCGTCTTTTATTTTAACAGTAGAAAGGCTTGAATTAAAATAGTCCTTCAAAGCTTGCTGGCGAGATAGCAAATTCTCTACAGTAGAAATCACCTGTAGAGGATGAAAAGGTTTGGTCAAGTAAACATCAGCTCCATAATTGCAGGCCTTCACCTGATCTTCAACCGAACCTTTCCCCGATACGACAATTATAGGTATATAACTTGTATGAGGATCGGCCTTTAGAGTACGAATAAGCGTCAATCCATCTATTGGTTCCATAATCATATCTGTTAAAATAATATCAGGGTGATTCTGCTTTACTTTCATCAAGGCTTCCTTACCATCAGAAGCTTCCTCAAGCATATAATGTTTTAATATATCACACAGCAAATGACGCAAATATTCATCGTCTTCCACAATTAGTACAGTTGGGGTCTGAGTATAAGAAACTTCATTATCCTCATGGTGAGAAGAATGAACGTCTACCGTCTTACTAGTCAAAACAGCCCCCTTATCCGGTCCAAGAGGAGGAATAAATACCTCAAACTCCACATACTTACCTAAAACACTGTTAACCTTTATCGTCCCCTCCAATATTTCCACCAACTGTTTGGTAAGATTCAGTCCAATTCCATTACTCACGGAATTCTCTAAATATGGAGCATCAAAGATTTTATAACGATCAAAAATTGCAGCCATCTGTTTATCTGTCAGCCCTTTTCCGGAATTTCGAATAATAAAATTTAGAGAAGAATCTTCCTTTTGTATTGCATAAATCTGTATAACTCCCAAGCGTGGAGTATACTTAAATGCATTAGACAGTAGGTTAAATAAAATTTTCTCCAAAGAATTACGATCGGAATATAAACTCGAAGAGCAACGATTTTCAACATGAATAGTTATCTTGTTTTCTCTTAGAATATCGACATAATTACTTATAACAGAATCTATCAATTCTTTAATATCAATCTGCTCCGGACAGATATCAAGGTTTCTAGCGCCAGCCTTACGGAAATCCATCAATTCCCGAATAAGCCGCTGCATTCTTTCCGCATTATCCTTAATGATATTCAAATATCTCCTCGAATCATCAGACAAATCCTTTTTCTCTAATAAATATTGTACAGGTGTATAGATTAGTGTCAGCGGAGTAAAGAATTCATGGGCTACATTAGTAAAGAAATTCAATTTCGACTCATATATTTTCTGTTCATGTGCAGTTTCTACACGAGCTATCAAGATTTGCTTACTCAAACGAATTCGTCCCACTATAATCCGCTTAGTTATATAAATAATTATAATACATATTACAGCATAAACAAGCAAAGCAGGAGTTTTAAGCCACCACGGATAACCTACTTTGATTGTCAACTGATAAACATTGGTTCCCCAGACCTTATCACCATTTGTAGTTTTTACTTCCAAATGATATACTCCTGGTTGAAGTTGCCCAAAGCTAAGATTTGGATTATTCCCCATATAAATCCAATTGGGAGAACGATCACAGAAGCGATAGGCATATTCACAATTTCCGTTTTTTATAAAATCCTTCGTTAGAAAGGTCAAAGTAAAAGCCTTTTCGTCGTAATCCAACCGCAAAACACCATCCTTGATACGAGAGTTTACATCCTGTGGTGTATTGAAAATCTTTATGCTTTCCAAAATCAACAAAGGATTAAAGTCACGCAAATGAATATCATCCGGAGTAAAGTAACTAAAGCCATTTACTCCTCCAAAATACAACTGATTATTACTGTCACGAAAATAAGCACCATCTGCGAACTCATCATTATGTAATCCGTCATTGAAAGTATAATCTTCTATCTTATTTGTATTAACCTCTAAATGAATCAGACCTTGAGTGGTACCTGCCCAGATATTTCCTTTTTTATCTTTCAAAATACCATGAACAGTTTTGTTTACCAATTGCTCGGCATATTGCATAATAAATGGATTATGACCAACATTCAGCTTATTCAAACCATAACTTGTTCCAATCCATATCTCATCCCGATCTTGTGACAAACATAGTACGTCATTATTTGTCAAATGAATATTAGAATAAAGCTCCTCCAAGGGTTGTATTTTATCTTCGATAATATCCACTCGATTGAGTCCACCACCTCGTGTACCGAACCAGACATAACGTCCGGAAGTATCAGCTGTTATAGCATAAACAATATCATTATTCAATGGATTATTCGCATTAGATGATATATATTGTTTAAGCCCCAGTACTTTATACCCTCCATTTTCTTTCCGGATATTTATCCGTATCAATCCATATCCTGATGTTCCGACCCATAATAATGAATCATTATTTGTAAAGTATAAGCTATAGACAGAACGGAAATAAGGATATTTAGCCGGGATATCCAACATTTTCACTTCCTTCTTTCCCAATTGGAGCACTCCTATTCCTTTACCTTCCGTTCCAATGAAAATATCACCATAATGATTTTTCTTTAATGCATAAACAGACATGGAAGGTAAACCATTACTCTCGTCCAGAAAATTGAATAGTGATTTTTTCTGTACATCAAACAATTTTATTCCACTTCCTTTAGTACCTACTATAATATTCCCCTTATCATCTTCACAAAAGCAGCGTACGGGATTTTCTGTCACAACCCTATGAAATAAGGACTGATAAGGCAATAACTGCATAATTCCTTGCCCATCGGTTCCTATCCACCAGATATCTTGGCTACCAAGATATAAAGTAACAACAGAAGTCTGTTCTGTAACTTCTTTCAGAACAGAACATTTCATCGTAGACAAATCATAGATTTTGCATCCCCCTTCAATAAATCCGACAATCAATGACCTTCCTCTGACAACAACATCCGAAATCTTTTTATTCGTATCTGTATCAATAGAATAAAGCTGATGTAAATGGGCATCAAATACAACAATATTATCTTTCCCCGCTGTAATCAAATATTTATCAGAAAGAATTATCTTTTGTATTCGTTCTTTTTGCTGCAACTCCAACCAATCTAATTTTCCAGAAATAAGTTCATTTGAATTGCGTAAATATTTGGCATATCCTCCTGTAGATAGAAAGACTACATGCCCTTCCGTATCAATCAAAAAATCTACAAAACTTTTATTCAGATCAACTTTCAATAGACAAAACTGGTCTTTATTATCATCATAGATAAATATACCATACCCTTTCACCCAACAGAAAAGCTTTCCCTCAGGAGATTGAGCAAGAACATAAGAATTTTCTTGCCTAGGAATTTTATTACCTAAATAATAACGTGTAAACTTTTTAGATTCTCTATCAAATTTATTTATGCCATTATCCGTAGCAATCCACAAAAAATTTCTACGCTCTATTATTTGTCTGATAATATTATTACTTATAGACGTTGAATCATTTTTACTATATCTGAATGAAAGTATAGTCCTGCCATTATATGCATTTAACCCGTCCCAAGTCCCAATCCAAATAACATTTTCAGAATCTTCTAATATACAGTTTACAGAATTATTGGTTAGACCATTTATATTAGAAATAGATTCTTTCACATAAATTCCATATATATTTGCTGGCACCCCGACAACCAAACAAAATAAAAAATATTTGATAAATATAACAAGCTTTCTCATGAAGATAAATCAAACAACAATAACTTATAAAACAACAAAGATAAGGATTTCTTAGTTCCATTTTTCAATGATTTGTAGCAAAATAAAAAGAATATTCTGGACGAAACGGATACTTTAATCTCCTCATCGTCCAGAACGATTAGATTCAACTATAACTCTTAAATAAATTTACCTTCCTGCTGACTTAGCATACCCCGGATCTTGCACTGGCAAACGCATTCCTGCAATCTCCAATGCACGAAGTACAAATACATTCCAAGAAAATACACGAGTACTAGGCCACCAGCAGCCCGGTACCGTTACATCGAACGGCAAAAATTCATGACTAAACGGTTCATCGGGATGGAGACTGATTTCTACTGCTAAACGTTTTTTTATTCTCATTTCGGCATCTTTCCATCCATGTTTCAATCCTGCGACATAGCCACAAATCTCTTCACGCAGCCAGCTTCCAGCATTATAATAAATTCCATTATCCCAAAACATATTTGGAGAAAAAGGCTTATTATCCTGAGTAAAATAAATATCCTCTACATGGGATATTATTGGAGAATAGCCATTCCTGTATGGTATTTTATTTAAAGTATTAATGACCATTTCCGATGTCAATATTGGCTTATTAAACAACCACCACGAAACAAATTCCGGAAGTAAAGAATTAAATGTTATTGAATAAGGATATTTTCTATTATCAATCAGATATCCTCGTTTCTCATCGTAAAATTTTCTATATTCTTGATTAGCCTTTTCTATATAATCCTGACTGACGGGCATTCCTAATTCTTTAGCGACTTGCATCGTAACAGCAAACATTCCCTGGTTAACTGCTAAATCACTTGTTTTATCAGGATAATCTACTACATCATTTTGCCCTAAGACAAATTCAGCAGCACAAATACCATCACCATCGGGATCATATTCATTCATACAAAACTCAAATGCCTTTCTTATTTTATCCATCGGTATAGGAGTTCCATAAAGTCTGTGATTGACCAAAGCATACCACAAAAATTCTAAAGTAGCTTCATTACCTTTTACTTCCCGACTCCCCATAGAAGGAGTAATAATAGTTCCAATAGCACCACGATCGTCTTGCGTAGAAGCCCAAGCATTAAAGATTTCTTCGGATGCCTTTTTATCATATACTCCCATAAGACTCCAGAAAGAATCACGGTTGTACATATCAGGAGCATAATTAATACTTGGAACATTCAACGGGGAAAAGTTATGACGACTTGTTATCCACATTAGCATCTGATAACAGGCATATAAACATTTTTCCTCAGTAGATCCTACAAAGTTCAACCCTTCGGCTAAATATATCTGAGAAGCCAAACGTAAGTCATGCAAAGTCGCCTGCGATGGATTTGCAAAAATAAATACTTTTTTTACAGATTTTTTCCCCTGTTCCAAACGATGATAAGCATAATTATGAGCGTCTGAACGTATGACTTCCAGATCTTTTATTAATAACTTAGAATCACGATTATCCAAACTAATAGCAGCTATTAAGAGATAAATTGGTTCATCTTCTGTATTAGCTATAAAAGCTGTTTCTTCCTGCTGAATCCATTCCGACTGAAAAGATGGAATATCAGATTGGTAATGTAACCCTATTACATCTTTATTTTCGGTTCCTTGACCTTTAAATAATCTGATTGTAATAGGAGTATCTGAACGGTACTTAAAACGAATAGTATAAAATCCATCAGTTAAACAATAAGGGATACGCACTCCGGAAACATCTTTACCTTTCTTCTCTATTTCATAAATATCACCATACTTTCTTACAGCCCCATCATGATATGGTTCCCACAATCTCACGTCTGGAACCGGATACAAACATGTATCAATAGGATGATTAAAATCTAAGACTTCTCCAAAAGTATATTTCACAAAATTATTCTGCTTCAAGCGCTCATCTTTATTGGAAATACGAATAAGATTTGCATCGCAAATTTCCCTTATCGCTCTAAAACCTATTTCTCCTTGTTTAGAAGGGCGACGACGAATATTACGTGTCCACAAGTTTCGATTCCCAGCATCTGTCAACAATCCAACAGCCAAAGTATCATTCAGCATATATCCTGCGGCAGGATAGGTTTCATGAACAATTCCTCCCATGTTCATATTATCATCAAAACTCCAGAATAAACTCGGACTTTTTTCTGAAACAATAGAAGTATCTAATGAATAAAACAATAATGAAAGATTGTTTTGTTGTAATTCTATTTGCTTACTAACTACATTTTTATTTACAACTTCATAAATCACATTTACCGATAAATCAGCTTCCAGTTTTTTTAGATAAACCCGTCCTGAAAGTATAATTTTTCCATTATCTTTTCTTACTTGGGTAGCTTTCCACCCTTGTAATATTTCTCTGACAGAATAATCTTCATTATCAAAATAGGCTTCTAGTTCACCACTCCGACCTTGGTCAGAAATCAACTGTTCTCCCCAATATATATTAACATAATATCCATCTTGAGCATTTCCTACGACACGAAGTTCTATTTCGTTCGCAAGCACCTGCATACTAAAAAGAAGCAAACAATAAATAAAACTAATAATTCGTTTATTCATAGTATTAATATTTATCATATTTCAAATAATATTCCTAGAAAGAAATGAGGGTGTATCTAGTCAGATACACCCTCATAGAACTCTAAAGTCTACACCAGGTTAATATCCCGGATTCTGTGTTAAAATATTATTTGTCTTATCTCTTTCCCCTTGAGGTATCGGTAAAAGATAATCCCTTCCATCATCAAAATTACGTCCTTTTGATGTATTATACTTCTCTGCATAAGCACGCATCACCTCTCCAAAACGTTTCTGGCGTATCAAATCATCACGTCTCCAACCTTCCATAGCCAATTCACAACGACGTTCATGCCAAATAATCTCCCTCAACTGAGTCTTGTCTGTTACATCAATGTCCTTTAATGTATTCACTGTTACAACCGGAATATATGCTTGCTTTATTCTTCTCGGATCTTGTGCAGGAGTTTGTCTTGCTCTAGCTCTTACCTTATTCAAATAAATCAAAGCTTCACCCGGTTTATTATTTTCATTCAAAGCTTCTGCATACAATAGTAAAACATCCGAATAACGAATCATACGAATATTATAACTAATCATCCAATTATCAAAACCAACTTTATCTTTTGTCGGTACAGTCATTTTATAATCATGAAAACCTGTTTCTGAATCAGAATTATTCTGAGGATTTTCATCACCCACATACTGATCACCTGTTTGCGTAAATATATACGTGATACGAGGATCGTCCGGATCGAAAGCATCATACAAATCCTTTGTCGGAACATGAAAACCATATCCATCATACCCAATTGAAGTACGACTTGTGAAAAAATGAGGAACATTTGTACCAGTTCCAATATTTTTATCATATACTTTATTAGGCAGTTCAAAAATTGATTCTGAACTGTTTTCATATTCAGGGAACCAATTCCATCCATAATTATCCAATAGTTCATAATCCTTGTCAACTTCTACAATATCGTGTAAAACAGTTTCTGCTGACACAAAATCGCCACGAAACATATAAGTTTTAGCAAGCATTGTTTTTGCAAAACCTCTGGTCACTCGATAAACATCAGCCTCTGCATATTCGTTTTTTGCTGGTAGATCTGAAGCATCCTCCAAATCCTGTATAATTTGTTTATACACTTCTTCAGATGAGGAACGAGGAATTGTTAAAACTTCCGACGGAAGTTTTGGCTCAGTAATAAGAGGTACATCACCAAAACTTGTTACAAGACAATAATATCCAAACGCTCTCAGCGCCTTTGCTTCTAGTACATAGCGAGCAAGTAATTCTTTATCTCCCTGCGCTTTGGGAGCATAATAAATCACATCATTACAACGATTTACCAAGCGATACAGAATTTCCCAACGACGGCCAACTTCTCCATTAGTGGTATATACCGTAAAATCAGAAAGATCACGTACCTCCGAACGGTCACCATCACCATTTCCCCCTTTTAATGCATCATCGGTACTGCAATCTCCAATAAAATAATGATTCAGTGCATATTCATTCCACGTTGTACGCAATTGTAAATAGGCTCCTGTTAAAGCCTGTTCTATCTCTGTATCATTCTGATAATAACTTTCACTGGTAGTTTTTCCATAACTAGGTTCATCCAAAGAGCAACTATTTAAACATGCCCCGACAAACAAACATGACAATATAAATAGACTTTTTTTCATATAGATTTTCTTTTTTTAGAATTGTAAATTAACTCCGAAAGTAAAAGAACGGGCGGCTGGATAACGTGTATTATCTACTCCCATATCCAACGGATTATCTACTCCAATTTCAGGATCAAGTCCACTATATCCTGTTAATGTGAACACGTTTTGTCCGCTCAAGTATAATCTGCAACTAGAAAATAATTTCGTTTTCTGACAGATATGGGCAGGTAAAGTATAGCCTATCTGTAAATTCTGCAAGCGCAAATACGAACCATCTTCCACATAGAAAGAAGAAGCACGATAATTATTATTTGAATCAGCATTAGTTATACGAGGATATTTAGCGTCCACATCCCCTTCTTGTCTCCAAGCATCTGTATAAGCCTCAGCCAACGCATTTTGATTTCCAGCTGTTGCCAACGTTCCCTTTGATGTATTCCATATATCATTACCTATTGTTCCTTGGAAAGCCATGCTTACATCAAAGTTCTTATAATTAAATCCTAAGTTAAAGCCATAGATCAAATCAGGATTCGGATCACCGATGAAAGTACGGTCATCATCGTCATTCAATTCTCCTTCTCCACCCAATTTAGCAAACTTAAAATCACCGGGCTTCGCATTCGGCTGGATTTTAGTACCATTTTTATCTACATAATTATCTATCTCTTCTTGAGATTGGAAAATACCAATCTGTTTATATCCCCAAAAACGTCCGATTGGGCCTCCCACATAAGTACGAGAATTACTACCACTCAAATACTCTGAAGTCAATGCAGTAACTGTTGTTTTATAAGTAGACATATTCAAACCGACATTATAATGGAAATCCTTGCCTATCTGATTACGATAATTCAAAACAAATTCAAAACCTGTATTTTTCAAATCACCAGCATTGAAGAAAGGACTATTAGCAAATCCCCCAAAAGAAGGAACAGGCATTTCCAACAACATATCACTCGTTTTCTTAACATAGAAATCCATGCTGACATCCAAACTATTACGGAAGAAAGCTAAATCAACTCCTACGTTCGTTTGCTGGCTGGTTTCCCATTTAATTTCAGAATTTCCTGTATAAGTAGGAACATATCCTTGCGAATATGAATTGCCAAAATACCATTGCATTTCATTATTCGTTCCAATTAAAGTATATGGGGCATCACGATTTATACGCTGATTACCATTCTGTCCCCAACCTAAACGAAGTTTGAAATTCGAAATAACATTATCTATATTTAAATTCTTAAAGAACTGTTCATTATTAATTCTCCAGCCTAAAGAAACAGAAGGGAAATATCCCCAACGATTACCCTTTGCAAAACGTGAAGAACCATCTGCGCGAAAATTAACTGTAGCCAAATAACGATCGTCATACGAATAGTTGATACGTCCTAAGTAAGAGAGCATCGCAGAAGTTTCCTTTCCTCCAGATGTCTGATCACCTACTGTTTGTGCATCCAGAACATGGTATATTTCATCATTTCCTAAAGCACCACGTTTAAACGCATTAATGCCTTCCGAAGTATTCTTTTCATAAGTCATTGCAACCATAGCGTCCAAAGTACTTTTTCCAAAGGACGTATTATAATTTAAACGTTGCTCTACTGAATAATTGGAAACAACAGAACTATTATTTGTCAATTGTGTTTCTGTTAAATACTTCCCAGAAGTAGTAGTCAGATTATCCTCAGAAAAAGTAGACTCATAAGCAGGATTAAAATTCTTAAAAACATCATGATTACGTTCAAAACTATATTGTACACGATAACTTAATCCCTTTAACAACTTAACCTGAGCAAAAACATTTCCAAAAAGATTCAATTTATCGTTATAACGATCCGGCAGTTCCAATAAGGCCACAGGATTGGGATCAAACGACCATTCTGTTGGTGCATATTTATTATATTCATAGTTAGAAGAAGATGGATCAACCAATGGATTTATAACAGGTGTAAATGGATCCGCCTTCAAAATAAGGTCGAACGAAGACAAAGCTCCAGTATCACGTTGTCTGATTTTAGCACCATTCAACGTTGCACCAACCGTAATATAATCATTGATATCATATTCCTGGTTCAATCTTAGAGAAAGACGATTAAACTCAGTCGTAATAATTGAGCCTTCATCTCCTATATATCCCAAGCTTATAGATGTTCTCGATTTATCAGTTCCTTTACGAATACTAACATTATAATTCTGAGTAAAAGCTGTACGAGTCACTTCATCCCACCAATTAGTATCATAACCTTTTTTATATTGATTGGTAAACTTTTCTTTTTTCTCTGCTGTAAAAGTAGGATCCTCTTTATAAGCTTCCGTGATAAAATTATAGAATTGCTCGCTATTCATCATATCAAGAGCCTTATAGCTGTTCTTGATACCTACATAAGCGTCAAGAGTCACGGTTGTTTCACCTTTTACGCCCCCCTTTGTTGTTACCAAGATTACCCCATTCGATCCACGTGAACCATATATTGCACAGGCAGAAGCATCTTTTAAGACCTCTATGCGCTCAATATCAGCGGGGTTTAAGCTACTGATATTATCCATAAACTGACCATCTACCACATAAAGCGGATTATTATCATTTACTGTTCCCAAACCACGTACACGAACCACAGCATCTGCTCCCGGCTGTCCTGAACTGGCAGCAACAAATACACCGGCAGCCTTACCCGTCAGTAATTCAGACGCATTAGAAACAGCATAATTTTTAATATCCTTACTGCTAATAGAAGCTAAAGAACCTGTCAAATCACTTTTCTTTTGAGTACCATAACCAATTACGACAATTTCGTCTAACTGTTCATTATCTGATACCAATTTTATATCATATACGCCACTTTTTGCAATCGTCAGTGCTTCTGTTTTATAGCCAATATAAGAAAATTGTACCTTTCCAGAAGTAACCTCCAACGAATACTGTCCATCAAAATCAGTAATTGTACCATTTGTAGTTCCTTCCTCAACAATAGAAACGCCAATCAAGGCTTCTCCTGTTGCCGCATCCGAAACAGTTCCTGTAATTTTTTTTGTTTCTTGTGCCCACAAATATGTACATGTAAAAAGTAGACACAACAAAGAGAATAAATGCTTACTCATAGTTCTACTAGATTTTTATTTATATGAAATTATATATTGCTTATTTGCCAAAATGTGATTTCCTTCCAGACTCAGTTCCGTTCCTGCTGGAAGTTCCACTATAATACGTGCTTCCTTTGCCGGTATGGTAAACACCCCATCTTTACTAATACCTTTTGCAACATATTTTTTAGAAACAATATCAAACAAGTCCACAGCCTGCTTAGCCTGATAATTTATATGCTTATCTATATCATAAGGGTTATAATATAAATATACGGGATAAGGTCTGGACGCATAAAAATCGGTTGCGTTACAATTCAATTTTAAGATACCTCTTACATTAGTAGTATCAACAATAGCTCCTAAAATACCGACTGGAGATGAACTATAAACACTAAACATACTTTCTGTAGGATTTCCGTCAATCCACTTAGGGCCATCACCTATTGCTACTGGTGAAACTCCTTTAAGTGATTCTTTTCCATAATCATCAAATTTACGCAATCCCTCATAAGCGATATTATTATTTGTTATATCTTTTAATTCTGGAGCCCATTGATGTTTCTCATCTATATTTCCAGGATAAAACAAACGACACGCACTAGCATTGTTCAGCATCCACTTACCGATTGCTTTAGCATACTGAGGCTGATATTTTACCATTGGAACAAATGGCCATGCCGGTTTGATGCTGTTCATCAGAAAAGCATATCCACCACCATCGGTGATACTTCCTTGCAAACCACTTACATCATAATCACCCCATTTACCAACAATAATACCCCAGCCCATTCTTCCAGTAGGACTTTTACAACCATCAAACACCCAGTTCAACAATTTTTCTACATCATAATTAGTCCCCTCTGTTGCATTCAAATAAGCAGCCGCATAAACACCTAATGGAAGAAGAGCCTCATAAAAGCGACTTTCCTTTTGTGAGAGTAACGCTTCAATCGCACTTTTACTATGCTTCAAATAACGCACATCTCCAAACTTACGATAAGCACATAGTAAAACATATGCATGGCCGCCGGCAGCATCCTGCTGGAAAGGTATATGATTAATTCCCCCCTGCATTTTTCCATAATCAAAATAAGAATAATCATAATTACCATTCAAAACAGAATCAGCCTTCGAAAACTGCTCTGCAATACTTCTCTGTATAGCTTCAGCACCATCTACATCAGGAAAAATGTCGCATACAGCATAATACAAAGCATTAGGTAACACATCATACCACCAATCACGACCATAACCTCCTCCCTTTGAGCCTACAGAGGATGTAGTATTATTCATTACGATATTCCAACCCGTATCCGAATTAAAATAATTTTGCTCCATCTTTACATAATTATAGCCATCTTGATTCGTCTTATCGATACCAACAAGACCAGCCCCTAATATGGCAGCTAGAGAATTCAAACTTTCATGGAACTCTCCATTATTTGCGTTTTTTCCCTGACGAATGTCCTTAACAGCAGTATAAAGCCCAAAAGTTGGTTGATCGACATTACGACAAGCACTATCCAACCAAATTAATGGCCCAACTTTACTCGTATTTTTCCAATCAAACACAAACTTATCGAAATCACGTGCTTTCTTCTTCCAATCTAACATTTGATAAGTTGCTGGAATGTCTGGCATTGAATCAACTCTATTTATGGCAACCTGTTCTACAGGGGCCCCAAAATCAATATTACTCGTACATGATACACATAAAAAGAGTGCACCAGTCATCAATATCCCTTTCGCATTCATACTCATATTTTTTTCATTACTACCTCAGTTTTCTTAGTTATATTCTTTGCCAACGGATAAGCTAAAAGCTGTAATCCGGCAACTATGACAAGAGCATATTTTAGTGCAAAATCTTGCGAAATCCAATAGGCAAGAAATAAGAACAACAACAATCCAAAAGCTCTCCCTATAAACAAACCAAATTCATGGCTTAAAATATAAGCATACTCGTTCCGTTGTTCTATTTTAGCAACGGCATCAATTGTACGCATCATTATTGGGAAATAAGCTAAATCAAATAATGGCTGAAATATCACTTTACATAAAACAAATAAAATAACGCCCAGTGCAGAATATAAAATACCATTGCATAAGGTTCCTATAAAAAACAAGACCAAGCCACTTACAAATATTTTTATACGATCCTCCGGATGAGCAATACGTCCTAAGACATAGACCAATAGAGCTGTCAATGCTCCACTTATCCCTTGGATAACTCCTAAGATACCTTCATCTCCTACCAACTTTAAGACCAAAATGGCCGGAGCAGTAACCAAAAAGCCTTGTACCATTCCTTTCAACATAGCTAAGCCCAACATTTTTTTCCACAGATTCGTAAAGCGAAAATATAAAAAATTAGTTTCCTGAGGGTTTTTAAAATTTCCTTTCCACAATACTGCACAAGCTATTAAAGTAACAAAAACAACACCAAGAGTTACAGCCTGATATGATTTGTTAATATCGAAAACAATACCCAAGACCTCTTTCCCATTCATAAGACTAAGAAAAGCTCCTATAACCAAAGGTACACCAATAGACGTTATAGAAAAGAAAAAAGACTCCAGTCCAAAAAAGTAATTCCGATTATCATCGTTTGTATTGTTCAAAGCCAATAAATAACGATTTGTCCAGAAAAATCCAGAAGCTGCTCCCATAAAGAAGCCGGCAACTCCCAATTCCACCATTCCCAATGACTTAATAGCCATCATTGCGAACATTGATAAACCACTGACAAGAATGCCGGCTGAATATAGTGTCTTAACGTTATAATAGCGCAACAGAAAACCATTGACAAAAGAAGTCGTAACAATTCCCAAATACATTGCCAATTGGTAAAAAGCGACCATTGTCGGATCACTGGTATTTCTCATCACATAAGCTCCGACAAAAATCTCGACAACAGGAAGAACTAAGGCATAAAACAAATTAGTTATCAACAAGACCTTCATATTATGCTCCTGTTGCTTGAAAAACAAATATTCTGTTTTTAGCTTATTCATCAGATTCTAACATTTAATACATTAAGAATTTCCTTAACAGACAATTCTGCTTTACAGATAACTTCATCACTTGCTCCATAAAACATCGTTATTCTGTCGCCATCAACCAATTGCCCATTTGTAAATATTACATTACCAAAAAATCCTGTTTGCTCATAAGGAGCTATAGGTTCCATTATCGGTTCTTCACTTCTAGCTAAAACCTTAGAAGGATCATTCAAGTCAAGTAGCAAAGCCCCCAAACAATAACGGTGATTAAAATCGGCACCATGATAAATTTCCAGCCAGCCAACTTCGGTTTTAATTGGTGCTGCTCCAGCCCCCACACGAGCGCAGTCCCAAAACCCATCACGTGTTGTAGCTACACACTTATGATTTCCCCAATGATGCAAATCAGGAGATTCAGCAAGCCAAATATAATTACCACCTAATTCAGGACTGCTGGGACGATGGAAAGTATAATACTTACCATTTATTTTTTCTTCAAATAAAGCGCAATCCTTATTATGAGGGGGTAAAATCATGCCATAATGCTCAAATGTCTTCCAGTCATTCGTATGCATCATTCCTACCCCCACTGCCACAGAAGATACTTCAGTAAAAGTTAGATAAAATCCATCCTTTGTAGAAGCAACACGACAGTCCTCTATACCAAAAGATTCTAATTCACCTTTCCCAAAAATCGGAGGATAAGCGGATTCGTCATGAAAATGAATACCGTCCTCACTAGAAACCAAACGAAGATAAGACATCGTGGTCAAATAATTCTTTCCTTTATAACCAATTACACGAGGATCGGAGGCATCCAAGTCCGGATCATTCTCGTCAAACGACATTACTTTTATTTTCCCTTGTTCATCGTAGATAGGAAAGCTAATAATCCCTTCTTGCTGAACAGGACGCTCAGCTACTCTTAAAAGAAGCCATGTCTTACCATTAAATTGAAAAACTCCAGGATTTAACAGACAAGTAATTTCCATCCCATTTATTCCAGCCTCTAAATCTTTAGGAGAGAGTAGCGGATTACTCTCACATCTTTTTGCTATATCCATAGTATTATATCATTTAAATTTTAGGCAAAAGTATAATGGTAGTAACATGTTTCTGTTCACTATATTCTCAATTAAGTATAGGTATGCTGCATAACACAAAACTGAATAAATAATCTATTCACGCACTGGGGGACAAAGACTAAATCCACGTAATACATTGTTTTACAACAAATTAAAAAACAATCAAAAAGTATACTATATTATCAAAAAGGTATACAAATAAATACAATCCCATTATTTCAAGAGTTATACTAGACAGATATCATAATAACACTCCATCATGAGTTGATTTATTATTCATAACAAGACAAAAAAATCCCCGACATCTTTTATTCAAAGAAATCGGGGATTACAAAAAACGATGATAACAAATTACAATTCCTTAATGCTGATAGCTACACCACCGCTCGGAGCAAGACGCTGTTTCAATTTTGTTTTGCTGGTTACTTTCTTGGTAGAAATCACATATTCTTTTGGGTTCGTACGCCAGTCAGCTGTTTTTCCGTCAGCATAAATAGTTGCCTGATATTTCTTTCCAGCCGGAAGGAAACTCAAATCAATAACTGTTTCCCGACTATTCTCATCAGTAATTCCACCCACATACCATTCATTCTTTCCTTTTGCCTTACGGGCGATAGTAATATAATCACCCGGTTCCGCTTCCAAAATATAGGTATTGTCCCAGTCTACTGCCACATCCTTAATAAACTGAAAAGCATCCGGATATTTTTCATAATTCTGATATAAATCGGCTGCCATCTGAAGCGGACTATACATCGTTACATACAATGCAAGCTGTTTTACCAAGGTAGTACCTAATTTTGCTTGGTTTGAGCCATAAACAGAAAGATCACCCTCAAAAATACCCGGAGTATAATCCATCGGACCGCCCATCAGACGAGTAAATGGCAAGATTGTCTGATGATCAGGGCGAATGCCATTGAACGATTCAAACTCCGTACCACGTGCCGACTCCTGAGCAATCCAGTTGGGATACGTACGATACATACCCGTAGGACGTACGGCTTCATGTGAATCAACCATGATCTGATACTTAGCAGCCGTCTCAGCTACCCGATTGTAATGGTTCACCATCCACTGTCCGTCGTGATGTTCACTACGTGGGATGATGGGGCCCACATAACCCGTTTTTACCGCATCGTAGCCATTCTCTTTCATAAAACGGAACGCATCATGCATCTGACGTTCATAGTCGGCTACCGACGAAGTAGTTTCATGGTGCATAATAATTTTTACTCCTTTCGATGCAGCATAACGTTGCAGTTCCTTTACATCGAAGTCCGGATAAGCTTTAGTGAAACTATATATAAACTCCTTAGCATAAGCGTAATTGTCTTCCCAACCTTCATTCCATCCTTCCACCAGCACGGCATCAAAACCATTTTTCGCTGCAAAGTCAATATACTCCTTTACATGGGCCGTATTGGCACCATGATGACCATTCGGTTTCAGTTGGGTATAATCAGTCTTACCGATTACAATGTCTTGCGTATCGGTATAAGCCCAGGTAGAGCCTCCTCCTGTAAAGTATTCCCACCATACACCCACGTATTTGGTCGGCTTAATCCAGGAAGTATCTTCCAGCTTGCAAGGTTCATTCAGGTTTACAATCAGGTTCGAGGCTAAAATATCACGTGCATCGTCGCTTACCACAATCGTACGCCACGGACTGGTACTGCCGGTCTGGATATATCCTTTCGCCCCGTTTTTATCAGGAGTCAGGTGCGAACTCATCAAAAAAGTCTTTGCATCCAGATTCAGATGCATGGCAGGATAATTAACCAAAGCCGCCTCATGGATGTTGATATAAAGTCCGTCGTCCGACTTCAGCATCAACGGAGTCTGTACGGCAAGATTTGGCGAAGGAGACTTGCAAGCCAAGGCCTCATCACGCGCTTTGTCTATCAGTTGCGGAACTTCCGACAGTTTGGAAGTGGTAATCTGAAATTCATTGGTATCATAGTCGGCCGGAATCCAGAACGCCTTATGATTACCTGCCAGCTGAAACTCCGTCACTTCCTCATTGATAGTAAAATGCCGTAATTCCTTCTGTATCGGAAATTCATAACGGAATCCCAACCCATCATCGAACAAACGAAAACGAATATTCAGCAACCACCCCGTACCTTCTTGCTCCAAGGCTACAAATAGTTCCTTATGATTATCCCGAATGACACTGTTCTGCCCCCATACAGGATTCCAGGTAGTATCGGATGCTGTTTCCTTTGTTTCTATGATACGGAAGTTCTTACTAAAATCGAACGACGGACGTATCTGGAAGCCCATCTTACTTTCCCGGATAACATCTTTCCCTTTATATTTCAACGAATAAACCGGAGTCTTATCAGCCGACAAGTGAAAATCCATGATCAAATTTCCATTGGGTGAAGTCAATGTCTGGGCAAAAGAGAATCCCACGACAAACAAACTCATCATTACAGAGAGAATTAGTTTTTTCATAATACCTTTATTGATTAACAAAATAAATACTTTTGTAAATATAACAATTATCCGCAAATATACACTTATTCCCCTTTTGAAAACTTCTTTATGCCTTCAAGAAGGCTTTCTAAAAGTATTTTCAATATAAATCAGAAAATATTTATTGTTTTTCGATAAATATTTCCTGATTTTCTTTTGTACTCTAAAAATAATA
>OHSQ01000061.1_pt1 | contig 43072 bp, 38 predicted proteins | sample 1578661 | NCBI WGS metagenome assembly OHSQ01 (sample SAMEA3879534, study PRJEB24766) | human gut metagenome | biome: human-associated habitat; feature: feces | place: USA | collected 1985/1987 | reverse complement strand
CCACAGCCAGTTTCCTGGCATATTCTTTTCCGTAAATATCCCGGACACCTTCCGGGGTATGTAAAAGTCTGTTGTTCATAATAACATCCTCTGCTTTATATGCTTTTATATACTTTAGTAAGCTAACGTACTACCATAGTAGTACGTGAAACTATTTGTAGTATACTAGGTGGCTTCTCTGATGTCAAGAAATTTATTCTTCCCGATCTTCCAGATCTTTTTTCAAAATGTCCAGATAGGGAACCAGAATTCCCTGATGCTTCGGAAGAACATATTCCGGATTTAATTCTTCGAATCGAAAGCTTTTCCGACCGCCTTCCTGTGCTCTATCCCAGAAAAACCGGAGCATTTCATAAGGCAGATAGTATAACAGGTCCTTATGACTGTAGAAAATCAGGAAAAAAGCAATGCCACCCTGTTTTTCAAACTGCCGCATAAATTCTACTTGGTGAGGATGAATATTCTGCAGGGAAAAAGTATCCACGGCACATTCCTTGGCATCAAAGCATACAGGGATTCCCTGCACGGCACCGATGTAGTCTACGGTACTCTTCTGTTCGAAAAAAGCCAGTGTGATCTGCCGGCTGTTTTTATCCATTTTGATGGGGGTAATAGGAGTAGGAATCTTCTGTATCAACGCCAGTCCGGCCTCCGCGTATTTTTCATTGGTACGGTTGACCATGTCTTCCAGTGTGGATCCCCGGAGTCCTCTCGTATTCCATGTTGCCATTTGTTAGGGTTCCTTTCTAACAGGCACTGTCAGGAGCCAGATTCAGAGCCTGTAAGATTTCTGCAAATTTATGGGGAAGTGGTGCGGTAAAAGTCTGTCCGCTTACTTTGGCAAGAGGTCCTTCTGCCTCTTTCGGAAAACAGATCCTTCCGGCATGCAGAAGCTGATGATGCAGAGAGTATTCCGACTGCATTCTCCTGTTTAATTTGTTGTCTCCGTATTTGGTATCTCCTAACAACGGATGCCCGGTGCCGGCCAGGTGGGCACGGATCTGGTGCGTCTTGCCGGTGACCAGTTCTACGGTTAATAGCGTGAAATCTCCTGCCACGGCATTTGGCATATAAATGGTACGGATATAGGAAGCCTCAGCGGGAGCCTCCGACGGATCAGCATAAACCTTTACGGTATTGGTACTTTCCTCTTTATACAGATAACCCTCCAGGGTACTCTCCTGTACAATTTTGCCCTTGCAGATTGTCTGATAATATTTTTTTACCGTACGATCCTTGATGATACGGCTGAGAGCCTGGGAACCGGATAACGTCTTACCACATAATACGATTCCGCTGGTATTGCGGTCCAGGCGGTTACAGACGGATGGATGAAAAGTGGCGAGATCGGCCTCAGTGATGGCATCCGTAGCCAGCAGATGTCCGATCAGCCATTCATTCAGGGATAGATCCTCCGGTTTCGCCTTCTGCGTCAGAACCCCGGCGGGTTTATTCAGCAACAGAATATCTTCATCTTCATAGAGAACACTGATATCCTTTAGGAAACGGTAAGCTTTACGGTAGTCAGAAGTGGTTTCTCTATTCTCGGTGCCGGACAGCGAGGCAAACGTTTCCTTCGAGAAAAAGCATTTTATCTCGTCTCCCTGGGCAAGAATTTCTTTTCCTTCTGCTTTTTTCCCATTCAATGTAATATTTTTTTTGCGTAACATCTTATATAAAAATCCGGTACCGGCGTTTGGAAATGCCTTTTTCAGAAATTTGTCCAGACGTTGGCCAGCCTGATTTTTACCAATGGTGAGTTGCTGCATAAAAATCCCTCTTTTCAAAAGTATTTTACAGAGATACGCTTTTTAATGTCTGACAGATTCCGCCAGTTAGTTCCGGCTGTGCGGGAAGGTCTTTTAACTGTTCACATCTCTTCAGATACTTGTCAAGATCATGAAAAATTTTCACAGTGACTTCTCTGTAATTATCCTTTTTCAGGATATCCTGAATGTGTTTATAAAAAGCCTGTTCTGCGAACTTCGGATCGGACGTGTATCCGCAGAGAGTGTTGCCGCAGATGGTCATGTGATGAATCACATAATTTTTCTCATAGGAGGTAAACACCATATCATAGAGTCCGGTAAGGCCGTCGGTATGTGCGGCAATCTGCGCAGCATCCTGTTCGTTACATCCCTTATAGCGTAAGAACATAAACATCTCCACCAGACTTTTGCATGCCGGAAGACATCCCAGTACCGCTACGATGGTCAGAAGATTCTCCCGACTGCCGGTAGTGACCCATCCGGCAATAAACAGAGACAGGGAAATGGCAAAATAAAGCACCGTTCGTAAAATTTCATAATTTTTCTGGGTGCGGAGATATCCGCTGGTCCCTTTGTAGGCATCTGTGGAAAACATTCTTTTGAATTGCATTAAAATTTACTCCTTTATTCGTAAGTGTTTGATTTCTTCTTCAGTCAACGCCCGGTAATCTCCTCTGGAAAGAGCAGGATCCAGGGACAGAGAGCCGAAACGGATACGCTCTAAAGTAAGTACCTGATTACCTATGGCCTGCAACATGCGTTTTACCTGATGGAAGCGACCCTCGTGAATGGTCAGTAACAGGTCTCCGTCTTCGGTAAGTACGGCTTTCGCCGGAGACGTCGGTTTGTCGTCTCCGATTTCAAGACCGGATTCCAAACGGTGGATATCTTCTGCGGAAAGCGGTTTTTCCGGCCTTACACGATATGTTTTATCCACATGCTTTTTCGGCGACAACAGATCATGGGCCAGAGCACCGTCATTGGTTAAGAGCAACAACCCGGTAGTATCTTTATCCAGACGTCCTACCGGGAACAGCTCCTTCTGCTCCGGTACCGTCAGGAGACTCACCACGGTGGGTGCAGTATTGTCATTGGTGGCGGATACGACACCCTCCGGTTTATTTAACATGTAATAGACATATTTTTGATAATGGATTTCTTTCCCCTGACAAATGACAATGTCGGTATCTTCATTGACCTTTGTCTCCGGCTTTTTGACCATCTGACCGTTTATCGCCACTTGTCCCTTTTTGATGTATTCCTTTACCTGGCTTCTGGTGCCTATATTATTATCACATAAAAATTTATCCAATCGCATGGACACTGATCTCTTTCTTAAGACTTAAAATTCTTTTTCCGGCATATAGTATACAAACTCTGCAAGGCAGTCTGCTATGAAAAAAATATCCGGAATCTGTTTTTTTGTTGTAATGACCTGCTGCATCCTGACACATTCTTCCTTAAGCCTTGCATATGCTGCCTTGGGCCTGGAACTTTGGTATGAAAAAATGGTGCCGGTGCTTCTTCCGTTTATGATCCTGTCGGGAACATTGATCCGCATGGGACTGGTAAATAGTCTGATCCGACCGGTACAACCTTTGTTTGAAAAAATATTTCGTCTGTCCGGACCTGGAACCTATGTGATCCTGATGGGATTTCTGTGCGGATTTCCCATGGGAGCCCGTACCATTGCTGATTTTCGCGACAGACAGGAACTTTCTGTAACGGAAGGACAATATCTGCTGTCCTTCTGTAACAATCTTGGACCGGTATATTTTCTTGGATTTGTTCTGTCTCTGCTGCACCGGGAATCAATCCTGCCCTATTTATTCGGAATGTATGGTATTCCACTGGGGTACGGTATCCTTCTGCGTTATACAGTATATCGCAGGAAAATTCCGATGTCACAGACAATTTTCACAGTGTCAGCCGGTGGAACACCTGTTATGCCGTTGTTGGAAGCATTGGATGAAGCAGTGTATGCTGCCGGCAGAAATATTTTACAGCTGGGAGGTTATATGATCTTCTTCAATCTGCTGAATCTGCTGCCGGGGATCTTTCTTCCGGATGGTCGTGTCTGTGCTCCGCTTTTGGAGATCAGCGGAGGGTTAAGCATATTGGGGGATCGATGGCCTCTTTATACGTTATTGCTGCTACCTGCCGGAGGACTTTGCTGCCTGGCCCAGACCGGAAGCTGTATCCGAAATACCGGTTTATCTCTGACCGGATATTTTTTTCATAAACTGTTTCTTACCGGACTTACAGCACTTTATTATCTGGGATGGTTCCTGTTGCGCCCGGACACATTTCTGCGCTGAGCCTTCCGTCTACGTTTCCGGTGCCTGCTCTGTTGGATCTGATACAGTAGAAAGACCATCAGAAGTAATACCACCAGAACGATACATATGACCAGGAACACTCCGAAATTTACTTCCTTTTTGCCTTCAGAGGATGATCCTGTATTCCCGGCTGCATCAGCCATGGTGATCACCGAACCGTAAGCGTCGGTCACCTGGGGGTCCGATTCGCGGGAAGCCGCTGCCTCTTCTGCAGCCAGGCTTTCCTGTCTTGCTTCTTCCGCAGCCTTCTCCTGATCGACAAAAGGCTTGGCAAAAGTAATCGGTTCACTTTCGGTAAACAGATCCGCCTGGTTATATCCACGCACCGTGATTACCGGTGTTTCTCCCTTAGTGAAGGACAGGGAAAAGGTAAAAGTATCTGGATAAGTACCGGTCATGATATCCAGATCCGGCCAGGGGATCAGTTCTGAATAAGTCTTCCCTCCATCAGTACTGTAATCATAATACATCATGGGACAATCGTAGTCCGTCGCGGTCACTTCCAATGTGACTTCTCCGGTGTCGTAATCCGTATTTTGCAATGTCAGCACACAGACATCCGGTTCGGTCTGATCACGGATCGTAGCGGGAAGAATGGATTGCAGAGATACTTCCGGAAGATTATTCGCTTCATTGCTGTAATCTACCCCCAGACTTGTGCTGGATAATCCAAAATATCTGGCAACGGATAATGCATCCTCTCTGCCGAAACGTTTCCAATCCTCTTCGGTCTGGCAATAAGGGGTATCACGACTTTCGTCGACATGACAGTGCTCAATGATAGCGGAAGGAATTGATCGGGCGGTGCACTCCCGGATGATTCCGTAATAATCGTCTCCATTATTTTTTAATTTTGTCTTGACGCCGCGGAGGAACAGTCCCATATCTTTCATCTGCTGCATCTGTTCCCAGCCGAATTGATAGCCGTAGGCATTGTATGGCTGTACGGAAGAGATCCATACTTCGGAACCGAACAGGTCATGATCCACGGATGCATTGTAATGAATACTGAATAAAAAATCCGCATTCCGCTCTTCAGCGAACTGTGCCCGGTCTGCCAGAGAAAGATTGACATCTTCCGTATGGGTCAGGTAGACATCCACATTATCATATTTCAGTAATTCTTCATACATTGCCATGGCGGTAACCATGGTCATTTTCTTCTCCTGGACAATGCCTTCCAGGGTTCCTTCATTTTCACCGCCGTGTCCGGGATCGATGACAATGGTAACCCTCTCTCCGGTCTCCTGTGCTCTCGGAGCCGCAGCAGCTTCCAGCGAACTGCAAAAAAAACAGGCTGTGACAAGACTGACCGTACAGATCATTGTCCTGACAAACAGCCTTTTTTGTTTTTTACTAACTTTCATTATGTCAATTCCTTTATTTTTAAAAAACCAGCTTTCGGCAGAAAACTGGTTTTATGATTACATTACATTTAAATCATCACTGGCCTTGTCAGCGTTGTCTATACCCTCTAAGTCTTCATCTACCGGATGGAGTTCACTGCGGTTAGACTGGATAATATCCCGATACTGATTCAGATTGCCGATCAGGGTATCATAATTGGAACTGGCCTGCTGTGTGGAAGCGGATATGATATTTTCCAGATGAGCCAGCATATCATCCATATACTGCATTGCCTGGGATTTTAATTCATTGGCTTCAATGGTGGCATTGTCCAAAATCTCCTGTGCCTGTTTACTGGCCATGGTGACCACCTCGTTGGCCTGGGCATATGCCTGCTGCATAATTTCATGTTCATTGATCAGTTCGTTGGTATGAACGGTTGCTTCATTGATCAGAGCTTCTGCCTTGGCCTTGGCATCGTTCAGAATTGCCTCTTTGTTGCTGATGATCTTCTGATAACGTTTGATCTCATCCGGTGTCTTCATGCGCAGTTCCCGCAACAATTCATCGATTTCATCCTTATTAACAATGATCTCGGTACTGGACATGAACTTAGGCTTACAGCTCTCGATATAATCTTCTATTTCGTCAATTAATTGTTCGATTCGACTGCTCATGAAACTCTCCTTATTTACACATTGCGATTGTCTGAAAGCTTTTTCTGACGATATTTTTCGTAAATCAGATCAGCTACAAAATCCGGAACACAGGGTGTGATGTCTCCGTCAAAGCTTGCAATCTGCTTGATGGCAGAGGAACTTAAATACGCGTATTCCAGACTGGTTGTTAAAAAAACAGTATCGATTTTGCCGTGGGAAAGCATCCGGTTGGTCTGGGCCATCTGCAGTTCGTACTCAAAATCCGTAATGGCACGCAATCCCCGCACAATGACATGCAGATCCTTTTCCTGTGCATAATCTACTAATAGGCCACTGAAACTGTCAATCTGCACATTAGGCAGATCTTTTGTGGCTTCTTCTAGTATCTTAACACGTTCCTCTACAGAAAACAACGGTGTCTTTTCTTTATTATTCAAAACACTGACAATTAAAACATCAAATATTTCCGAGGCCCGGCGGATGATATCCATATGTCCGTTGGTAATAGGATCAAAGCTTCCGGTATAAACAGCCCTTTTCATAAAGTCTCCGTTCTGCAATTATTTCCTGCGAAGAAATACATGCTTGTTGGTTTTGTATTTTTTTTCACGGGTTACTTCAAACCCAAGCTCCTCTACATAAGAAAAATCCGTATGCAGAGAGGCCTCCACGAGGATCAGTGTTTCCTCCGATACATATTTTGCATAACGCAGCTGTTCCAGAACTCTGCGTTCCTGCTCCTGATCGTAGGGTGGATCCATGAAGATGACATCCACGTGTTTTTCATAGATACCTGTCAGTCCTGCACAGGCATCCTGCTTTAATACGATAGCACGGTCTTTCATTTTCGTAAATGCCAGATTATCCTCGATACATGCTAATGCCTTCGGGGCATTTTCGATAAAATATGCTTTTCTGGCACCGCGGCTCAATGCCTCAATACCAATGCCGCCGCTGCCACTGAAAATATCCACGAACACACAGTCCGGAATATAAGTCTGCAGCATATTAAAAAGAGTTTCTTTGATCCGGTCGGTTGTGGGTCTGGTATCCATGCCCTCCGGGGTCTTTAACGGCAGACTTCTTGCGGTTCCTGCAATTACTCTCATATGTTTTCTTCTCCGTTTCTCTATACTCTGACCTTGGTTCCCTTGCTGTCACGCTTGCCGAGCTTCAGATTGTTTAAGACAAGTTCTTTTCCCTTGTATTCAATGGTGGTTTCCACGGCGTTTTTGGTGTAATACACATTTTCCACCAGATCGCCGTCGGATAATTTCATACCGCGGACACCGATGGCCCCTTTCTTTTTCTCAGGAATCTCATCTACAGCAAAACGAAGGAAAAATCCGCCCTTTGTCTGCAGCACAATGTTCCGCTGGTCCGTGAGTGCTGTTACACTTACGAGGGTATCTCCTTCCGCCAGTTTGGTGGCTGCAACCGTACGCTTGGTTACGTCAAACTCTCCGCCGTCCACTACTTTTAGCATGGATTCAGCAGTGGCGAAAATTACCTGACATAAGTTCAGTTCCTTCTGACTGGTGATATAGACCAGCTCTTCTTTGGCCTGACTGAAGTTACTTACATTATCGATAGGCACACCTTTGTCACGGAATTTGCCGTAAGGCAGATCCAGTACCTTGACGGTATGCATCTGACCGGTATTGGTAAACAGGCAGATACGTCCGGTGTTTTTACAGGTGAAGACGTATTTATTCTCTGCATCCGCGGCTTCTTTATTCCGTTCATAAGTAGACAGGTCGATGGTTTTTGCGTAACCAAAACGGTCCATCAGGAAGACCACGTCCATCTCTTCCAGTTCTTTTTCTTTATAAACAGCTTCCTGACCGTTCTCGATGACCGTCTTACGAGGATGGCTGTATTCCTTTTTGAATCCATCCAGTTCATTCATGATGACCTGCGCCATGGAATCTCTGCGATCCAGAATGTCTTCGTAGCGGTAGATATTCGCCAGGGTCTCTTCGTGCTCATTGATCAGTGCTTCCAGTTCCAGGCCGATCAGCTTATACAGACGCATCTCTAAGATAGCGTTCGCCTGTTTCTCGGTGAACATCAGCTGGGCTGCCATGATCTTTGATTCTTTGGACTTGAACTTGATCCCGTCCACCTTGCCTTCTACGAGGCAGGCCTTTGCCATGGCTCGGTCTTTGGAACCACGTAAAATTTCAATGACAAGATCGATCACATTGCAGGCCTTGATCAGACCCTCCTGAATCTCCTTACGCTCCATTTCTTTGGCAAGCAGATTGGTATATTTTCTGGTGGCTACTTCAAACTGGAAATCCACATTCGCCTTGATGATCTGCTTTAAGCCCATGGTCTCCGGTCTGCCGTTTGCAATAGCCAGCATGTTCACACCGAAGGTATCTTCCAGACGGGTTTTTTTATAAAGCATATTTACAAAGTTCTCGGGATCTGCATCCTTACGTAATTCAATTACGATACGAATGCCCTCCTTGGAGGACTGGTTGGAAATATCTACAATATCCTGGGTCTTTTTGGTCTCGGACAGAGCTGCTACATCGGATAAAAATTTTGCAATATTGGCTCCGATCATGGTATAGGGAATCTCAGTGATCACCACGTTGGTCTTGCCGGCTTTTCCTTTCTGGAATTCTACCTTGCCACGCAGCTTGATCTTACCGGTTCCGGTCTCGTAGATCTCTTCCAGTTCATCCTTATTAATAACGATACCACCTGTGGGAAAATCCGGTCCTTTCAGATAACGCATCAGTTCTTTTGTCGTGATCTCGTTATTCAGCATATACGCTTTTACAGCATCAATAACTTCACCCAGATTGTGAGGTGGAATGCTGGTCGCCATACCTACGGCAATACCCTCCGAGCCATTGACTAAAAGGTTGGGAATTTTTACGGGCAGTACGGAAGGTTCTTTTTCCGTTTCGTCAAAATTCGGTACAAAATCTACGACATCCTTATCCAGGTCAGCCAAAAATGCTTCCTGGGTGACTTTCTGCAGTCTTGCCTCGGTATAACGCATGGCAGCGGCTCCGTCTCCTTCGATGTTGCCGAAGTTGCCGTGACCGTCGATCAGAGGCATGCCCTTTTTGAAATCCTGGCTCATGACTACCAGTGCCTCATAGATGGAACTGTCGCCGTGGGGATGATATTTACCCATGGTATCACCTACGATACGGGCACTTTTACGGTAGGGACGGTCATAGCGGATCCCCAGCTCGTGCATATCGTAGAGAGTTCTTCTCTGTACCGGCTTCAGACCGTCTCTGACATCCGGCAGGGCTCTGGCGATGATAACGCTCATGGCATAGTCGATGAAGGATTTCTGCATCTCCTCGGAGTATTCTGTTTTTATAATTCTGCTGTCGTCCATTTCTGGTCCTCGTCTTTCTGACATTACATTTCAGGATCTTATAATACTAGATGTCTAATTCCGCATCTGTAGCGTGATCGTAAATAAAGGCTTTTCTGGGTGGTACATCCGTACCCATAAGAAGCTCTGTCATCTCGGAAGCCATGCGTGCATCCTCGATCTCCACTAATTTTAACAGTCTGCGTTCCGGATCCAGTGTGGTCTCCCACAACTGTTCGGCATCCATCTCACCCAGACCTTTGTATCGTTGTAAGGTAAAGGGCCCCTTATGGGTCTTACGGTATTTTTCCAGTGCCTTGTCATCGTATAGATATTTTTCTTCGCCCTTGGAGGGCATTGCTTTGTATAAGGGAGGCATTGCTATGTACACATGCCCCTCGAAGATCAGGTCAGGCATGAAACGGTAAAATAAGGTAAGCAGCAATGTGGAAATATGGGCACCATCCACATCGGCATCCGCCATGATGATGATCTTGTCATAGCGCAGCCTGGTAATATCAAAATCATTGCCGTAACCCTCGGAAAATCCGCAGCCGAATGCGTTGATCATGGTCTTGATCTCTGCATTTGCCAGAACCTTATCGATGCTGGCTTTCTCCACGTTCAGGATCTTACCGCGGATAGGCAGGATCGCCTGATACATACGATTTCTCGCTGTCTTGGCACTGCCGCCCGCAGAATCACCCTCTACGATGAAGATCTCACATTTGGAAGGATCTCTGGACTCACAGTTTGCCAGTTTTCCGTTGGAATCAAAGGAGAACTTCTGCTTTGTCAGCATATTGGTCTTTGCTTTTTCCTCGGTCTTACGGATTTTGGCTGCCTTTTCCGCACAGCCGATAATGCTTTTCAGGGTCTCTAAATTACGGTCAAAAAATCTTATGATTTCTTCTCCGGTTACTTTTGCCACAACTTTTGCGGCATCCTGGTTGTCCAGCTTGGTCTTGGTCTGTCCTTCAAAACGGGGATCCGGATGCTTGATGGATACGACGGCAGTCATACCGTTACGAACATCCGCACCGGTAAAGTTGGCATCTTTTTCTTTTAAAATGTTCAACTCACGGGCATAGGTATTGATCACATTGGTGAACTGGGTCTTGAACCCCGTCAGGTGGGTACCGCCCTCGGAGTTGTAAATATTGTTACAAAAACCCAGGACATTTTCATGGAATTCATTTACATACTGAAATGCCACTTCCACAGAGATCCCGTCACTCTCACCGGAGAAATAGATCACATCATGAACCGTCTCCTTGGAACGGTTCATGTCTTTGATAAAGCCGATGATTCCCTCCGGTTCATGGAACGTGACTTTTTCAGGTTCTTCTTTTCTCTTATCTTCAAAAATGATCGTAAGCTTCGGATTCAGATAAGCGGTCTCATGCAGACGACTTTTTACTTCATCTTCCTTGAAACGTGTTTTATCGAAGATAGTATCGTCCGGCAGAAAGTTAATGGTGGTACCGGTCTCCCTTGTCTTACCTACGATGGGAAGCAGACCGTCTACCAGATCCAGAACGGGATTCCCCCGTTCATAGCGGTCTTCGTAAATACAGCCACCGGTCTTGACTCTTACGGTCAGTCGTGTAGACAGAGCATTTACTACAGAGGAACCTACGCCGTGCAGACCGCCGCTGGTCTTATATGCGGAATTGTCGAACTTACCGCCGGCATGCAGAGTCGTAAATACCAGACGCTCCGCGCTGATCCCTTTTTCGTGCATACCCACGGGAATACCACGACCGTTATCTTCCACGGTTGCGGAGCCGTCGGCTTCCAGTGTCACCTTTATCGTATCACAATATCCGGCCAGATGCTCGTCCACAGAGTTATCAACGATCTCGTAGATCAGATGATTCAGTCCCTTGGTGGAGACGCTGCCGATATACATTCCGGGTCTTTTTCTTACCGCTTCCAGACCTTCCAGAACGGTAATACTTGACGCATCATAATTATTGTCCTTTGCCATGAAATGGAACTCCTTATCAACACATTATTGTCTTAAGTATACCATAGATTTTGTGTTTGGAAAAGTAAAAAATACAAGGGATGGGGGAAACAGATAAGATAATGAAAACTCCCGGAATACTACTTTCCGGGAGTAACAGAATCATTGAAAAATTACACATTGATTTTTTTACAGCATGCCAGTGCAAGGGAACCGGGGCCGATGTGGCAGGCAACGCTCAAGGACAGTGGATCGATATGGATATCATAGCCGGGGAATTCCGCCTCTACCTCGGTGCGAAACTGCTCTGCTGCAGCTCGGTCGTGGGTATAGGCAATCTGCAGCCAGATATGCTTGTCCTCCGTCATGCCGCCAAAACGCTCGTTGATGTCCTTTTTAATAGCATTGATCATCATATTCTTGCCCTGCGAAGCGGTTCGTGCCTTTGCGAAGGCATCCAATTTTTCATCCTGAATGGTCAGTACCGGCTTCAGGCGAAGCATGGTGCCGATAGCTGCGGCCGCCGGAGTGATCCGCCCACCTTTTTTCAGGTAATACAGGGTGTCAAGCATGATATAGATACTGCTGTTGAATTTATCGTTTTCCAGAAATTCTTTGATCTCTGCCGCATTTTTACCGGCTGCTGCAAGCTGCAGGGCATCCAGCGCAGACTGACGCTGGGTTACGGAGATTCTCTGGTTGTTCACGACCTGAACTCTGCCATCATAATCTGCCGCAAAGGCAATGGCACTCTGACAGGAACCGGACAGACCGCTGCTCATAGGAATGTGTACGATCTCGTCATATTCCTGTAAAAGCTTGTCCCACAGGCTGGTGACACTGTCAGGAGACGGCTGGCTGGTGGCAATATTGGCACCGGATTTCAGCTTTTCATAGAACTGCTCCTGTGTCAGGTCAATATCTTCATAGTATGTGACTTCATCGATCATAAAAGGCATGGGCAGAACATGGATTCCGCGACGGGCTCCTTCTGCCTGTGTAATGCCGCTGTTACTGTCGGTTACAATTGCGATTTTTGACATTCTGGTATCTAAACCTTCCCTTTGCATAAATTAACATAAATTATCTGATCCTAAGTATAAAACTTTGAACATAAAAATAATTTTACTGTCAGATGGTCCGAAAGTCAACAACATTTACTGCGGTATGTTCTTTGAAATAGTTCACCAATGCTCGGCTGTCGTCATCTGTCAGCTCCGGATCGGATACAAGCAACTGTTCCACGGCATCTGAAGCCTCTTTTAAAATATTTGCATCTGTATATATATCACCCAGTACAAATGCAAATTCACCACTCTGCCGGATGCCGAAGATATCTCCCGGACCTCGCAGTTTCAGATCCTCGGAAGCAATATGGAAACCGTCGTTGGAATGGTTCAGGATCTGTAATCGTTCCATGGTCTCTTTGGCTTCGGAAGTGCTGATAAAAATGCAATAGCTTTGGAATTCCCCACGTCCCACACGCCCACGCAGCTGATGCAGCTGTGCCAGACCGAAGCGCTCCGCATTCTCCACCATCATCACTGTGGCATTGGGAACATTGATGCCTACTTCAATTACCGTGGTGGAGACTAAGACATCGATCTCCTTAGCAGCGAACTCTTCCATAATACGGTTCTTATCTGCCGGGCGCATTTTCCCATGAAGATAAGCCACCTGTACGGAAGGAGGCAGAACTGCCCGGAGCTTCTCTGTATAATCCACTACATTCTCCAGGTCTTCCGATTCCCCTTCTTCCACCATAGGACAGATGACATAAGCCTGTCTGCCGGCAGCCACCTCTTTTGCGATAAATTCATAAGCCTTAGGTCGATAGGAAGTCCCTACAACACAGTTTTTGATCGGCAGACGATTCGCAGGAAGTTCATCAATGACCGAGACCTTCAGATCCCCATATAGAATAATAGCCAATGTCCTGGGAATCGGTGTAGCACTCATAACTAACACATGAGGCTCACTCCCTTTGGCGGCTAATGTCTCCCTCTGCCTTACACCAAAGCGGTGCTGTTCATCCGTCACTACCAGCGCAAGGGAAGAATATTCCACTTTTTCCTGGATCAGAGCATGGGTTCCGATGATCAGGTTAGCTTCTCCGGAAGCAATTTTCGCATAAGCCTCACGTTTTTCCTTCGTCGTCATAGAGCCTGTCAGAAGCACCGGACGGAAAGCAATTCCATATTTTTCTATATAGCCTGAAATGGTCTCAAAATGTTGGACTGCCAGTACTTCAGTAGGGGCCATCATTGCTCCCTGATAACCATTAGCCGCACACATGAGAAGTGCCAGCACTGCCAGGATCGTCTTACCGGAGCCGACATCTCCCTGAATCAGACGGTTCATGGCATAAGGACTTCCCATATCCTCCCTGAGCTCACCCCAGACTTTTTTTTGGGCTTTTGTCAGCGGGAACGGCAGCTGTTCTAAAAACCGCACTGTATCCGCAGTCTCGTACATGGGAAAATGGTTTTCTGTCTTCGCCGCCAATTCCTTATTTTTGCGAAGTACCAGTAAAAAGGAGAAGAATTCTTCGAATACCATACGGTTTCTGGCAGTTAACAGTTCCTCTCTGCTCTCAGGAAAATGCAGGGCGCAGATAGCTTCTCTGTGGGAAAGCATGGGATATTTCTGTAATATCATCTGCGGCAGATATTCTTTTTCCGGTGGATAGTATTCCAGCGCCTGTGCCACAGATTTTTGCACCGTCTGATTGGTCAGTCCTTTGGTCAGGGCATATCGGGGCAGGAGACGGCCTGATTTCTGAATGTATTCGTCCCAGGTAAACATCCGGGGCTGTTCCATGAACTTATGGGTACCACGTTGCTGAACCAGACCTCGGAACAGATAAAATCCACCGGGTTTTAATACTTTTTTTAAAAAAGGCATATTGAAAAAAGTAAGCTGGATGGAATCTCCGTTGTCATCCTTCAAAATGGCGTTGAGGATGGAGAGATTGCGGACTTTCTTCACATTGGGGATAGCGGTGATCTGACCGTAGACTGCCTGGACGCTGCCGGGGGATGTCTCCAAAATGGATACCGGAGCACCATAAGTCTCATAATCCCTGGGATAATGGCGGATCAGATCGTCTACGGTATAGACATTGATCTTGCCGAACAGAGCCGCTGTCTTCTCTCCCACGCCTTTTATTCTGTTCACAGGAATTGCATCACTCATAGATGATTCTCCTTACAAGTTGTTTATATCCTCTTTTTTTACTATTTTAGTTTCCACTTTTTGCAAATAACGCTGTCTCTTTTGTTATGCATCCTAAATTCTACTATTTAAGGCATGACTAGACAAAATAGTGGACGAATTTATCTTTTTAAGAAGTATATTCCACTATGCAGTGCAAAATCAATATTTTTTCAAAAATCCACTTATTTACAGATGCATTTTTCTTCTATTTTGGCTGATTTTGGTATAAATAGTAGAATTTTTAAGAACTTGCTAACTTGAGAGTTACGAAAGAATAGCCGCGCATAGGCAAAATAAGAACCGTGATTGGGTGCTTGCTCACAAGTCGCTGTTTTTGTTTTTGACTTTATACTGTGTGTGAAGAGGCAAGCTTTTTTGTATTAAAATCGCTATTTTGGGCTGAAAAAATACAAAAACAGGAGATTTTAGGCTTATATAGGAGGTTATTTTCGCTGAAATGGAAAAAATCATAAAATCCGTACAAAAATGTTTGATTTAGAAGTTTTTTTGTACGGATTTTGCTATTTTGATGCAATTTTCACCAAAGCAATAGGAAGAGGGCTACGGGGCTGTTTCGCTAACTCCCTGCTTAGTAGGGCAAGCATATTACTGCCCTGAAAGTGCTTTTAGAAATCCAGGCAGTATTTTTATGGAAGAATCCATGAAAACGTTCTAAAAATTACTGCTTCAGCATAGGATGCTTCCATTCCGGCAGTAAATATCATTCACTGTAATAGAAAATCGCTTTAAATTACTGCATATACAGCACAAAATGGATTTTAGGCAGTAAAGATCGAAACAGCAAAACTAAAATACCACCTGGGAAGACAACAAAGTCATCCGGGCGGCATTCAACTAACTTTCAATTTACAAATTCTCGCGTAATTTTTCCGCTACTTTCGCATACATGGGCACGGGCACATGATATCTCTCTCCCATACGGACGACTTCGTAGATCAGGCCATCGATCTCGGAATCTTTGCCTTCCATGACATCTCGCTGCATGGAAGTGGTAGCTTCCGGTGCCAGGGAGGACAATATCTTCAGGTTGACTTCCACCATATCACGCTCGAAAGGAACACCCATAGCTTCTGCCAGTGCGGCGATCTCGCGTATCATTGTCTTGAAGGCTTCCCGCTGCTTGCCTTCTCTCTGGAAGTCTGCTGCGGTGGCATGATAAAAAAGTCCCGCCGCACCGATGGGCGATACATAGGAGAATTTCTCCAGGGCATCTCTTTGAATATTTTCGGAGAGCACGCCATCAATTCCACTGTCATCAAAATCTTTTTTAATATTTTTCAGAGCATCCAATATTTCTTCTTGTGCCCTTTTAATGTTTACTTTTTGAGAACTCATATTCCGGGCACCATATACTACCCGCAGGATCCTGCCATGCTGGATCAGCACTCCCGGTTCTTTAATATTGGCAGAGACATAGATACAGCCGTCCGTCACCAGAAGCTTTGGCAACTGCTCCTGCATTTTCGCACCGGTTCCGTAGATGTTTAACACCGGGATCACGATGGTGGAAGGCTTCGCCACGCGCTGAATAAAAGGGATGGTGTCCTCCAGGGAATATCCTTTCACGCAGACCAGTACCACATCCGGCTGCTCGTCATAATGCTCCATGTCCATAGCTTTTACCGGGATGATCTCGGTGGTGCCGTCCCACATTTTCTCCACGGCAAGTCCCTTTTCCTGCATGGCTGCCAGGTGTCTGCCTCTGGCGATCAGGGTGACATCCCTGTCAGCCTTTGTCATATAAAATCCTAAGATTCCGCCGGTTCCTCCGGCTCCGATAATTGCGTATTTCACACCAAAACCCTTCCCTTCCGTTATCTACCTTTACTTTTCCACAATGATACCACGACGCAAAAGAAGCCGCCAGTCTCTGTTTTCACATAACTGACAGCTTCTCCTTGATATCATTTATTCCTTACAGGAACTCTTTTACAGACTTGTAAACGCCCTTGGCATCCAGACCGTACTTCTCTACCAGAGCAGCAGCGGAACCGGACTCGCCGAAGACATCCTGCATACCGACCTTTTTCACTGGTACAGGATAATGTGCACACAGGCAGTCGCAGACTGCGCTTCCCAGTCCGCCGATGACGGAATGCTCTTCCACGGTGACTACCTTGCCGGTCTTCTTCGCGCTGTTAAGGATGATCTCCTCATCGAGTGGCTTAATGGTACAGATATTTACAACCTCTGCGCTGATGCCTTCCTCTTCCAGCATCTTCGCTGCACCCAAAGCGGAATCTACGCAGATACCGGTGGCTACGATGGTGACATCTTTACCTTCGCGGACTACTGTTCCCTTACCGATCTCGAAATGATAACCGGGATGATCGTTGATCACGGGTACTGCGGCACGTCCGAAACGGATGTATACAGGTCCTTCATATTCCAGAGCGGCACGAACAGCGGCTCTTGCTTCCACATCATCGGAAGGGCACATTACTACCATGCCGGGGATGGTGCGCATCAGGGCGATATCCTCGTTACACTGATGGGTAGCGCCATCCTCACCTACTGTGATACCTGCATGAGTTGCACCGATCTTCACATTCAGATGCGGGTAACCGATAGAGTTACGTACCTGCTCGAATGCACGTCCTGCTGCAAACATTGCAAATGAGCTTACGAAAGGAATCTTACCTACCAGGGAAAGTCCTGCTGCCACACCCATCATGTTTTCCTCTGCGATACCACAATCGATATGACGGTCGGGATATGCCTTACGGAAGATTCCGGTCTTGGTAGCTGCTGCCAGGTCGGCATCCAATACTACCAGATTGGGGAATTCTTCTGCCAGCTCCTTCAGGGAGTTGCCGTAACTTTCTCTGGTTGCGATCTTTTTCACGGTATTCTCTGCCATTACTGCTCACCTGCTTTCTCTAATTCTTTTTCAATCTTATCAAGGTCTGCCATTGCAATCGCATACTCCTCATCATTAGGCGCCTTACCATGCCAGTCTACGCTGTTTTCCATGAAGGAGACTCCCTTGCCCTTGATGCTGTGGAATACGATACAGGTGGGCATGCCCTTGGTCTCTCTTGCTTCCTTAAATGCTGCACGGATCGCATCAAAATCATGTGCATCTGCATTGATCACATGGAAATTGAATGCCTCGAACTTTTTATCAATAGGATAAGGAGAACATACCTGATCGATGGGTCCATCGATCTGCAGGTTGTTGTTATCTACCATAACGCAGAGGTTGTCCAGCTTACGGAAGCCCGCGAACATAGCAGCCTCCCATACCTGTCCTTCCTCGATCTCACCGTCACCCAGCAGTGTGTATACACGGAAATCACGTTTGTCCATCTTAGCACCCAGTGCCATGCCGACTGCTGCAGAAATACCCTGTCCCAAGGATCCGGAGGACATATCCACGCCGGGGATATGGATGCAGGGATGGCCCTGCAGGTAGGAACCTAAGTGACGCAGGGTAGGCAGATCCTCTACCGGGAAATATCCTCTGTAAGCCAGTGCGGAATAGAGACCGGGAGCTGTATGACCCTTGGACAGAACGAATCTGTCGCGTTCCTCCATATCGGGGTTCTTCGGATCAATGTTCATCTCCTCAAAATATAAAAATGTAAAAATATCTGCGGCTGACAAGGATCCGCCGGGATGTCCTGCTTTCGCACTATGAACTGCGGTCACAATGCCCTTGCGGACATCATTGGCACGCTTTTGCAGTTCTAAATTCTTCATTGTTTCCTCCATTCCGCCATATTGGCTTATCTGTTGCAATTTACGTTGTTATACTAGCATACTTCCCGATGCTAGTCTAGTAAAAGAATTGCTCTTCTACCGTAAAATATTGCGATGGCAAATTCTATTTCTGAACTGTTTGACCATAGTACGCTCCGGCACCATGTTTGCGGTTATAGTGCTTATCCTGCAGTTCCTGGGGTGCCGGCTGGATCCTGGGGTTGATCGTCTCTGCGCGATAAGCCATTTTTGCCACCTCTTCCAGTACTACCGCATTATGGACAGCCTCCTTGGCATCCTTGCCCCAGGCAAAAGGTCCATGGTTCTTGCACAGAACGACAGGCACTGCTTTCGGGTCCTTACCCAGACGTTTGAACTCGTTAACGATCAGGTGTCCGGTATTTTCCTCGTAAGCGTCCTCGATTTCTTCCTTTGTCAGGCAGCGCACGCAGGGAACCGGACCGTAGATATAGTCTGCATGGGTGGTTCCGTAGCAGGGGATGTCTCTTCCCGCCTGCGCCCAGCTGGTGGCATAGGAAGAATGGGTATGTACGATACCGCCGATCTCCGGGAATGCCTTGTACAACTCCAGATGGGTCGCGGTGTCGGAAGAGGGATTTAAATTCCCCTCTACCTTATTGCCGTTCAGATCCATGACTACCATCATCTCCGGTGTCAGTTTGTCGTAATCCACGCCGCTGGGTTTGATGACGAACAATCCGCTCTCTCTGTCAATGGCGCTGACATTTCCCCAGGTAAAAGTCACCAGACCGTACCGGGGCAGATCCATATTTGCTTCATATACTTTCTGTTTTAATTCTTCTAACATATCCTAAACCTCATTTCTTTCTATATCCTACAAGCTTTCCGATAAATGAGTGTCGTGCAGACATAATTTTACGACCAAAAAATTATTTTGCGGCAACGGCTGCCTTCTCCGCAGGAAGCAGTTTCTTGTACTCTTCCAGGAAAGCCTCAAATCCTTTCACATCCTCAGGCTCCGGTTGCAATGTGGTTCCGGTCTGTCCAGCGAAGATCTTGTCATTTAAATAGGAAGAAAGGGTCTCGCCGGTTTCTTTCTCCTTCATGAAAGCTGCCAGGATCGCCATGCCCCAGGCGCCGCCTTCGCTTGCCGTATCCATAACAGTGATCGGTGCGTTCATGCCTGCTGCCATGACACGCTGTCCCACCACGGGAGTCTTGAAGAAGCCGCCGTGTCCCATCAGGGAATCTACAGCCACATGCTCCTCCTTTAACAGAATATCCATACCAATCTTCAGTGTGGCAACTGCGCTGTACAGATGGGAGCGCATGAAGTTTGCCAGTGTAAAATCTGCATCTGGTGTCCGCACCACCATAGGACGGCCGGCATCCAGACCAGTGATCGGTTCTCCGGAAAAATAGTTATATGCCGTTACGCCGCCGCAATCCGCAGCACCTTCCAGCGCCTTGCGATACAACACGCCGTACAGTTCGTTCTTGTCTACTTTCACACCAAAGCTCTCTGTACACTCGCCGAAGAGGTTCACCCAGGCATTCAGATCGGAGGTGCAGTTGTTGCAATGTACCATGGCCACGGGCATACCGTTGGGTGTTGTGACCATATCGATCTCTTCATGTACTTTTTGCATAGCCTTTTCCAGGACTACCATTGCGAAAATAGAGGTTCCGGCGGAGACATTACCGGTGCGGACAGCCACACTGTTGGTAGCTACCATTCCGGTTCCCGCATCACCCTCGGGAGGACACATAGGAACACCGGGCTGCAAAGTTCCGGTAGGATCCAATAATTTTGCCCCTTCTGCGGTCAGGACACCGGCGGATTCTCCTGCCACCAATACCTTAGGCAGGATGTCGCGGAGCTTCCAGTCAAAATGGTGTAAATCATCGAACTGATCTAACATTTTCTGATCGAAATCCATGATCGTGGAATCTATAGGGAACATACCTGCTGCCTCACCAATACCCAGAACCTTTTCTCCGGACAGCTTCCAGTGAATATAACCTGCCAGAGTGGTAAAAAATGCGATATCCTTTACATGCTCTTCTCCGCTTAAGATTGCCTGATACAGATGGGCGATGCTCCATCTCTGGGGGATATTGAAGTTAAATACCGGAATCAGCTTCTTGCAGGCTTCTTCCGTCATCGTATTTCTCCAGGTACGGAAAGGTACCAAAAGTTCACCTTCTGCATTAAAAGGCATATAGCCGTGCATCATGCCACTGAATCCCAGTGCTCCCAAAGTAGTCAGCTTTTCACCGTATTTTGCTTCCACATCGTCTGCCAGGCTCTTGTAACACCCCTGCAATCCTTTCCGGATGTCTTCCAGGCTATAGGTCCAAATATTGTTCTCCAGACGGTTCTCCCAGTCGTAAGTTCCCATGGCAATGGGGGTGTGGCTTCCATCTACCAATACCGCTTTGATTCTGGTAGAACCGAATTCAATACCCAGAACCGCCTTTCCCGCTTTGATCGCTTCTTTTGCTGTTTCGTTCATTGCATTCTCTCCTTTTGCTTTTATATCGTTTCTGCTTTATTTACTTTCATAACGTTTTGTGTTCTGCTACAGACTCCCGTTCTACCACCCGGGTATCAAATTCATACGTCAGATCCTTTTTCTTCCCCGCTATCATCTGTAAAAGTGTCTCTGCTGCCTTTTTCCCCAGATTTTCCTTCGGATGAGGAAGTGAAGTAATGGGAACCTCACTGTGTCGCGCCAGATCCGAATCGTCGATACTGATCACCGACACATCCTCCGGCACCCGGATATTGCGCTCTTCCAGCATCCGGATCAGCTGGAATGCGATCTGGTCATTGTACGCCAGGAGAGCAGTGCATTCCTCCACCCGGTTGAGAAGCCGGTCCCGGCAATACGCCAGTTGCTTCGATTCGTCCGTGTCGATCCACACCAGTCGGGAATCCGTCACCGTAAGCCCTGCTTCCTCCATGGCACGCAGATATCCCAAATAACGCTGTCTGCCCTGTCCGTCGTCCAGTTTCAGGACTGCCCCTATCTTCTGATGTCCCTTCTCAATCAGATATCTCACAGCCTTATACGCTGTGTCCGCATCATTCAATGATACATGTGGTACCTCCAGCTCCGGATAATAGGTGTTGAAAAATAAAAGCGGTATCTTTCTCATCATCAGATGCCTGTACAGCTCCAGATTCGGATTCGGCAATCCACTTTTTGTTCCCTCCACGATCATTCCTGCTACATCATCCCGTTTGAGCAGATCTTTCAGAATGCCTTTCTCCCGATCCAGCGTGTTATTCGTAATATAAATCTGTACGGAAAAGCCACTTTCATATAATGTATTCTGCATGCCCTGCAGGATCCTCGGGAAAATATAGCTGTCCACATAAGTAGTTACTACCGCAATACTGTTCCGCTTCTCGAGATTTTTCCTGCGGTCAAAGCTAACATAAGTGCCGCTGCCACGGATCCTCTGTACCAGTCCTTCCTCCTCCAGCGTTCCGATCGCCTTCCTCACTGTCTGTCTGCTGATGTGGAATCGCTCCGCAAGCTGATTCTCCGAAGGGACCTTCTCTCCGGGACCCAGTTGTCCGTCTGTAATCTGCTCCTGTATGTAATTAATCAGGTTTTGATATTTTGTCTCCATGATTATTATAAGTATAATAAGGCTACTGTTCAAAGTCAATACATCTTTTGACTATTTTAGATACATTTATATATAGTTGTATGATGTACAACCATGCTTGTATTTCGATTTACTCCACATATGAAGTCAGAGACCGTGACTGTGACTCTGAGGTAAGTCGCTTTAAGTCTATCCCCGGTGCTGTTCACATATACTTTTACCAACACTCTCTGTCATCAGGTAACTATCGTGCGAAAACGTCCTTCCCTTTCCTTCCACCAACTGCTTCTGTGTATCTGCCTCCTCTGCACTCTCACCGGCGCCATGGCTCTTTTGTCCCATTGTACTTCCGCAGACAGGCGCTTTGAACAATTCACCTCCCGGGTTTTCCGGGAGGAAATGACTGCCAGTACTCTGAACATGCACTACACCATTGCGGATCCTGCCGCCTTTGGGATTACGGATTACGAGCCTGTCCTTCCCCTCTATACCTCCGGGCAGTCGGACGCGAGTGGGGAACGTTGTTCTGCGCTCCTTAGGCAACTAAGTTGTATTGCTTACGATAAGCTCTCACCGGAGAATGCTTTCACCTATACACTCCTACAGCGGTCTCTGGAAAATGACCTGGCGTTGGCGCAGTTCCCCTATTACAACGAACCACTGTCCCCATCTTCGGGAATGCAGTCACAGCTCCCCATCCTGCTGGCAGAATACACCTTCCGTTCCAGGCGGGATGTGACAGACTACCTGGCACTCTTAGACCAGGTGGACGATTATTTTGCCTCCTTGCTCCTCTATGAGCAGGAAAAAGCTGCCGCAGGCTTCCTCATGCCGGATGTTTCCCTGGAAAAAGTCCAAAAGCAATGTGACACCATCGTCACTATACAAGAACTAGCGCAGGGGACCCACTTTTTGCAGACCACCTTTGAAGACCGGCTGGTGGAATTGCAGGCACAGGGCATATTATCTGCCGAAGTTGTCTCTTCCTTTCTTAAGGAAAATGACCGGCTGCTCACCACGGTAGTACAGCCTGCCTACGCCACACTATCCGAAGGACTGTACTCTCTGGAGACTTCCGGCTCTGCCGGTCAAACATCTTCTATCTCTCAGGCGTCTCCCGGCGGGATCATAGATACATCCGGCGCCCTGCCGAAAGGTCTCGCCCTGTTGCCGGATGGGAAGACTTACTATCACCACCTGCTTTTCGCCGAGACCGGTTCCTCCCGTTCGGAGAAAGAACTGGTGCAAATGCTTCTGGCGCAATTTCAGGAGGAACAGGCGGCCATCCGCAGCCTGACACAACAGTCCCCTTCTCTGCTTTCCATGCTTTCCGAAGGGATCACGGAAGATTTTCCCATCCCGGAACCGGAAGAAATGCTTTCCGATCTACAATCACGCATGATAAATGACTTTCCTGTCAGTAATCCCACTCCCTCCTTTACTGTCAAGGATGTCGTTCCCAGTCTGGAACCTTACAGTGCACCGGCTTTTTACCTGACGACTCCCTTGGACGATTCTGACAATAATGTCATCTATATAAACCGCCGCAATTCTCCCATGGGACTGGAGCTCTATACGACCCTGGCACACGAAGGTTTTCCCGGGCATCTCTATCAGACCGTGTACAGCAACCGTGCCTTTTTAGATAAAAACTCTGATCCTGCCAGAAAGCTTGTCTGGTACGGCGGATATCTGGAGGGCTGGGCGTTGTATGTGGAATTTATTTCCTATGATTATGCGGCTGATCTGCTCGAACAGTGCGGACAGTCGGATGCCGCACAGGCCGCTCTCCTGGAAAAACATACCCGGAGCCTTCAGCTGTGCATGTATACTCTGTTGGACCTTCTGATCCATGGGGAAGGTGCCGGATACGATCAGACTGCCACATTCCTTGGAAAGTTTGGCATTGATTCCCCGGAAGCCTGCAAGGCGATCTATACTTATATTGCGGAGGAGCCCTGCAATTATCCGAAGTATTATGTGGGCTATCTGGAGATTTTGAAATTACGGGAAACTGCCCGGTCCCATTGGGGTGACGGGTATTGTGACCTTCGCTTTCACACATTTTATCTGGAAAATGGCTGTTGTGATTTTTCCTTGCTGGAGGAGCTACTGTAAAATAGAGCAGCCTTGTAAAACAACACAAGACCATAACTTGACAAAGCCCCCCTCCTTTTCTATACTTGCAAAAGGAGAGAGGCTTTTCGCTTCCTATATTCCGCTTCCGATAACAGAAAGGCATACAATTCCCATGGAACAACTATTATTCAGTTTGAATGCAACAATCCCCGTATTCCTGGTCATGGTGATCGGTTATGTTTTGCAGCAGCTGCATGTTACCAACGACTCTTTTGTCAAAACCCTGAATTCATTCAATTATAAGATCACCCTGCCCGTACTTTTGTTCAAGGACATGTCCACTGCAGATTTTTACAGTGTATGGGATACCGGTTACGTGCTGTTCTGCTTCTTCGTGACCCTGTTCTGCATCATCATCACCTGGGTCGTGACAGGCATTTTTTATAAGAACAGATCCCGCCTGGGAGAGCTTGTCCAGGCAAGCTACCGCAGCAGTGCCGCTGTCCTGGGTATCGCCTTTATACAGAACATCTACGGAAACTCCGGCATGGCTCCCCTGATGATCGTGGGTACGGTTCCCCTGTACAATATCGCTGCCGTACTGATCCTGTCCTTCACCGGACCGGATGCGAAGGGCTTCGATAAAGAATCCCTGCTGAAATCCTTAAAAGGGATCATCACGAATCCGATCATTATCAGTATCGCCCTGGGCATGCTGTCCAGCGCCTGCCGGATCCATTATCCCGTGATCATTTCCAAGACCATCAGCAATGTTGCCGTACTGGCTACCCCTCTGGCCCTGATCGGCCTCGGTGCCGGATTCGAGGGAAAAAAAGCCTTAAGGCTTTTAGCCCCCACCGGAGTAGCAACCGTATTAAAGCTGGTAGTATGGCCCGCACTGTTCCTGCCGCTTGCCGTCCATTTTGGCTTTACCGGAGAAAAACTGGTGGCAATCCTCATTATGTTAGGCTCCCCCACCACCGTAAGCTGTTATATTATGGCGAAAAACATGAACCACGAAGGAACTTTGACTTCCAGCGTGGTCGTTGCCACCACATTTTTAAGTTCCGTTACCCTCACGGTATTCCTGTTTATTTTGCGGAGTCTGCAATTGATTTAGTTGCATGATGCCCCTGGCCTCATCACATTTTCCCCGCAAGGAAAATACTCGCTATCGTTCCCGCTAACGTTGCCAACAGTGCCCCCGGCAGCGTGTAGCGGGTTTTCGTTACCTTTGCCGCCAGAAAATACACACTCATGGTATAAAAAATCGTCTCGGTACAGCTCATAAGGATCGAAGTCAGCATCCCGGCATAAGAGTCCGGGCCGCAAGTTTTGAAAATATCCAGCACCAGCCCGGTAGCTGCAGAGGAAGAGAACATTTTTACGATAAGCAGCGGGATCAGCTGCGTCGGAAGTCCCACCGCCTGCGTCGCCGGTCCGATCAGCTTCCCTAACAATTCAAAAAATCCGGAAGTCCGAAGAATTCCCACTGCCATCATCAGTCCTACCAGTGTCGGAAGGATCTCCACCACAATGCGCAGCCCCTCTTTTGCCCCCTTCAAAAAAGTCTCGTATACTTTCACCCCTGAGACCATTCCGTAACCCACGATCCAGAAGATCACCATGGGGATCATAATATCTGACATATGTGTCAATACGTTTATCATGGTCCTCACCTATCCTTCCATTTACAATAAATCACGGAAATGATAGTACTGAAAAGTGTAGCCACCAGTGCCGGAGCAATGATCACCGCGGGGTTGGCACTGCCGTACCTGCTGCGGTAGGCGATCATGTTGACCGGGATCAGCTGTAAGGACGAAATATTCAGGATCAAAAAGGTACACATTTCGTTGCTGGCAACTGACACATTCGTTCCGCGACGTCCGCTCTCCAGTTCCGCCAGCTGCTCCATGGCTTTCAGTCCCGCCGGTGTACACGCCCATCCCAATCCCAGCACATTGGCGATCAGATTCGTAGCTATGTATTCCCCCGCCGGATGATCTTCCGGAAGTCTTGGAAACATAAATTTCAGAAAAGGCCGGATACCTTTTGTCATCTTCGTGATCATGCCGGATTCCTGCGCGATCTCCATGAGTCCCATCCACAGTGCCATGACCCCTGCCATGGTGATGCAAAGGCTCACCGCCTCTCCGGCACTGTCAAGCGCCCCTCCTGTCAATGCACTCATCTGTCCGGTACACACACCGTAGATCACACCTAACAGGATCATTCCTGCCCAGATATAGTTAAGCATTTTCTCCAAACCGCCTGCTGTTCCTTCGTTTCACTATATGCGGATGTCGGGATGTCCTATGAAAATTCGAGTCACGCCTTCGGTCATGTCCTACCAGGCCTGCATTTCCATCCGGAATTTCTTCCCGGCATACAAATATAAGCCTTCCGGTAATATATTTTCCGAAAGGCTTATCTGGTTCATTCTCTCAAATTCTTTTACAGAGTTCCCTGTGTGAACAGGCTTCTCACATGTGCCACTTCTTCCGCAGTGGCTTTCTCTGCCGGCACATAATAAGATTTCTCTCTGGCGATCTGATACAGCTCCTCCTGGGACTGCTCACAGGCGGTACGGAACTGCTTCAGTGTCTGTTTTAATTCCTTGTTCTCTGACTGGGCGATCATTCCCGCATAGCGGGTCAGTTCTCCGTTGATCCCGGCCAAAGTATCTGCTACCATTGTCTTTTCCTGCATTCTGCTGCCTCCTTATTGCAAAAACTTCATAAGCTGCTGTTTGTTCTCCATAGCGCTGCGGGCACCCTTTTCAAAAAACTGTTTTACCTTCGGGTCCTCCGCTTCCTTGGCGTACTCCTGCATTTTGCAGCGGGTCGTGTCAAAGCCGCCGATCAGATGGCGCAGATTCTGCAGATCTAATTCTGAAATATCACTCATGCTGTTAACCTCCTTTTGATTCCTTCTGTTCTATGCGAGGTTAGTATGCGCAGGATATTTTTTTCTATACTAAATAAAATTAGCAAATATGGATACGGAAATCACCGTCAGAATACCACAGACCACGATGGACAGACTGCTCATGGCGCCTTCGATCTCGCCCAGTTCCATGGCTTTTGCAGTTCCCAGCGCATGGGCGCTGGTACCGATGGCAAGACCTTTGGCAATGGGATCCTCGATCTTGCACAGGCGGCAGATTGTATCTGCCAGAATGTTGCCAAGGATACCTGTGACAATGATCACGACTACCGTAATGGTCACAATACCGCCCATTTTTTCAGAAATCCCCATACCGATAGCCGTGGTAATGGACTTCGGCAGAAGCGTTACATACTGCTCATGGTTCAGACCGAACATCAGGCTTAAAGCGAAAACGCTCACCATGGCAGTCAGCACGCCGGCAATGATTCCGCCGAAAATAGCCTTGGGATAAGTCTTTAACAGCTCCAGCTGACGATACAGAGGTACTGCCAGGCTGACCGTTGCCGGAGTCAGGAAAATGCTGATATACTGCGCGCCGTTTGCATAGGTCTCATAATCTATATGGAACAATAACAATACTGCCACGATCAGGATTACGGAGATCAGTAAGGGATTGGCAATGGCTTTTCCGGTCTTCTGTTTGATCCACAGACCGATCTCGTAGGTGACCAGTGTAATGGCAATGCCGAAAAAGATAGACTGGCTCAATATTTCATTCATTTATCTGTCCTCCTTATCATCTGCGGCAGCTTCGGTTCCGACCGTCTGCATGGCTGCGGCACCTTTGTTTTTCTGCCCCCGGATAATATGCTGGGATACCCGACCTGTCACGATCATGATCAGTACCGTGGATACCACCGTGATCACACAGATGGGAAGCAGCATCTCTTTTAAAGCATTCACACTTGCCATGATTCCCACGGTAGCGGGCACGAACATAATGGACATGGCGTCTACAAGAAAATCCGCCGCGGTCTCCACCTTTTCCAGCGGGATCAGCTTCGTGATCAGCCCCACCAACATGATCACCAGACCATAGACGCTTGCTGCGATGGGAAGCGGGATCAGGATCTCCAGAAGCTCTGCCAGAAAGGAGATTCCCAGGATAATCGAAAGTTGTTTCACATATTTCATGATATTGTCACCCTACCTGTTAACTTTAGTATTTCATTTCTTTTGTTATATAGCAACACGATATGATGCCGGGGCATCATTATATTGCACACAAACAAAAGAAGCTGCGCACTGTTTTTCAGCACGCAACTTCGTATTATACTACTTGATTTTTACTTTCACAATCAGCATTCTCTACCATTTGAGTAGACTTTTTTATCTTGCTTTCGTGAATTTTACCCTTACATTTGGTGTCTTACCACTGCATATTCGTCATCCAGTCGGAAGTAGGGACACTCCTGCTGGGTTCCGGATAAAAAGCGGTACATTTCATCCTCATCCAGATTCACCATGCAGCAATAGCATTCATAATCTTCGTCATATTCATAATTGACACACACGTCACAATTAGTCATTTTGCCTCTCTCTGCATATGCCTTTCACGGATTATCCTACATTATCCTCATATGCTTTTGTCTGTTTTGGTTCGGTTTCATTATGGTATTTTCGCTGTTTCATGAGTTGCCGTGCAGATGCTGATAGATTTCCCGTTTTCCGACACCTCTGTCTTTTGCCACCTGCTTCATGGCGGATTTATTATCCATACCCTGCTCTTCGTAATAAGCCATATGTTCTTCAATGCTCATGGATTCCCAGGATGCGATCTCTTCCTGTCGTTTCTCTTCCGGGCTTTTTCCTTCCACTACCAGGACATATTCTCCGCGGGGCTCCTCTGTCTTGTAGTAGTCCAACGCCTTTTCCAAAGTGGTGGGAAATACGGTCTCGAACTTCTTGGTCAGTTCTCTGCACAACGTGATCCGCCGCTCCCCCAGTGCCGCATACAGTTCCTCCAGTGTCCGGATCAGATGATGGGGTGCTTCGTAGAGGATCATGGTACGGCTCTCGGTCTTCAGTTCCTCCAGGATCGCTTTCTTTTCTTTTTTATCCGCAGGCAGAAATCCTTCAAAGCAAAATCTTCTTGTACTGAGTCCCGACAAAGTCAGTGCTGTAATACAGGCTGCCGGACCTGGCAGGGAAGTGACGGGAACATTCTGCTCCTGGCACATCCGCACCAGTACTTCACCGGGATCGGAGATCGCCGGGGTACCGGCATCAGTGATCAGCGCAATGTTCTGTCCGTTTAACAGCTGTCCTACCAGCTGGTGTGCCTTCTCTACTTTATTGTACTCATGGTAGCTGGTCATGGGCGTGTGGATGTCGAAATGATTCAACAGCTTGATACTGTTACGGGTGTCCTCCGCTGCGATCACATCCACCGTCTGCAGGGTCTCCACCACCCGCGGTGTCATATCCCCCAGATTGCCAATGGGCGTTGCACACAAATATAAAGTTCCGGGCATGAGCTCCTGCCTCCTCTCCAAATCACTTTCCCTTTTTAATATCCATATATATCATATATTTCCGGCATATATACTCCCGGTGACTGATACACGATCAGCGGCTTCTCAACGGTCATGCGGGATCTGCCGCCTCGCACCGCCTCGATGAGCACCATATTAGGCTCCTTGTCGATGTAGGGATACACCAGCTGCATCCGCTTCGGCTCCAGCTTGTATTTTACCAGCATGGTCATGATCTCCGCCAGTCGAAAAGGGCGATGCACCATGTAAAAATGTCCGCCGGGCTTTAATAGTTTTGCTGTCCTGCTGACCACATCCTCCAGCGTGCAGAGCACTTCATGTCTGGCGATCGCTTTTGGTTCCTCCGGGTTCGTCAATCCATGCTGCCCGATCATGTACGGAGGATTACAGGTAATACAGTCAAAAGAAGCAGCCTGGAATATCCGGTCTGCTTCCTTGATGTCTCCTGTCACGATGTCAATGCGGTCCTGCAGATCGTTCAACGCCACACTGCGTCTCGCCATATCTGCGCTCTCCTCCTGGATCTCCAGGCCGGTGAGATGGGAGCAGTGGTATTTTGCTTCCATCAGAAGCGGGATGATCCCGGTGCCTGTCCCCAGATCCAGTAAAATATCTTTCTCTCTGGCATTGGCAAATCCTGTCAGAAGCACTGCATCCATGCCGAAACAAAATTTCTCCGGATTCTGTATGATCTGATAACCGTTCCGCTGAAGGTCATCAATTCGTTCTTTATCCTTCAGTTCAACCTTCATTCGTGTTCTCCGGTTTTCTTCCGTTACCGTTATTACCGTTGTTGCCGTCTCTTCTGCCACCGTGTCTCGGTCTTCTGCGGAAGGAATTGTCTCTTGGTGCCTGTCCCTGGCTGCCGGACTGCTCTGCACCCTGAGCATCGCTGTTCTCTCTTACCTGCTCCGGACGGTTCTGCGGACGATTCTCACGGCGTCTGTCGCCGCGGTTGTTATCCCTGCGGGTGTCACGGTTATTGTCTCTGCGGTTGTCACCACGATTCTCGTTGTTCCGATTTTCTCCACGGTTATCATTACGATTCTGATTCTCACCACGGTTATTATTTCTGCGGTTGTCGTCTCTGCGTCCGTCGCGTCTGCGGTTATCCCCGCGATTCTCGCTGTCGGCTCTCTGTTCTCTGCGGTCCTGACGCTCCGGGCGCTGCTCCGCACGTTTTTCTGCGCGTTCTTCCGCTTCTTCCTTCTCCTCGATCTCCTCTAACTTCTCAAGTTCCTTCTGCTCTTCCTTAGACAGTTCCTGACCGCCCTTTTTGCCGCGGCGTCTCTTGAACTGTAAAGTGTCTGCCTCGTACTCCTTCAGTTCCTTCTCGTCACCGACTTCTACCAGTACCTTGACCAACTGACGCAGTACGTTGACGTTCTGTACCTCGCCGTGGAGTCCATCTGCCGTCTGGACATAGTCACCCACACCGGGAAGCTTACGGTTCAGTTCTTCGTAAGTATCTTCCTCATTTTTCAGGCAGCACATCAGTCTGCCGCAGACACCGGAGATCTTGGTGGGATTCAGGGACAGGTTCTGCTCCTTCGCCATCTTGATGGATACCGGCACGAAATCCGACAGATAGCTGTGGCAGCACAGAGGTCGTCCACAGATACCGATACCGCCGCGGATCTTGGTCTCATCGCGGACGCCGATCTGGCGCAGTTCGATACGGGTCTTGAACACACTTGCCAGATCCTTGACCAGTTCACGGAAGTCGATACGTCCGTCTGCTGTAAAATAGAATAATACCTTGTTGTTATCAAACGTATACTCCGCATCGATCAGCTTCATTTCCAGACCATGCTTTAATATCTTCTCTTTACAGATCTTGAAGGCTTCCTTCTCTTTTTCTTTGTTGGCAGCCTCCTGCTCGATATCTCTCTCTCCGGCGATCCGCATCACAGGCTTCAGCGGCTGGATCACCTTGTCATCCTCTACCTCATGCACTCCCGCAACGACCGTACCGAACTCTATGCCTCTGGCGGTCTCCACGATCACGTGATCGCCTCTCTTTATCTCCAGCTGCAGCGGATCGAAGAAATATACCTTGCCCGCTGTACGAAATCTCACACCGATTACTTTTGTCATATCTATCTACCTCACTGATGCCCATGGCATCTTCAAATAAATTAAAACAACAGCTGCCTGCGCAAAATGCGCCTGCAACTGCTATTTTATCATATCTTTTCTAAAATGACTACTCTAATATTAGCGTCTTATGATACATAAGTTTTCTTAGGACAGCACAGACCGAAATACTCTTAAAGCATTTAAGGAAAATACCCTTTCGATTTCTGAGGAAGAAAAACCCTGTCGTTCCATCTCTGCGGCAAGCTGCTGCATTTTTTCTGCGCCGGACAGTTCACACGGCTCTCCGAAGCCATCGACGTCACTTCCCAGTGCTATTGCATCGATTCCTGCCAGGTTTTTAATATATTGCATGTGCTCCACCATTTTTTCAATCCGCCCGATCTTTCCACCATCCTCGAGAAATCCTACGAAATAGTTGATACCGATAACACCGCCCCTCTCTCCAATCATTCTGATATTAGTATCCGAAAGATTCCGCAGATGTGAGCAGAGTGCACGTGCGTTGGAATGACTTGCGATCACAGGGCCATGCGTAAGTTCAAAAATGTCCCGTATGCCGGCATCATTTAAATGGGAAACATCAATAAGAATGCCGATTCTCTCCATTTCCTCCACAAAGCTTTTCCCGGTATCCGTAAGTCCATTGACCATGTCCGGGATTCGGGGACTTCCCGGTGCGATTGCCGGATTGGGATACCCCAGTTCATTTGCAAAGTTCCATGTCAGGGTAGACATTCTGACGCCTTTGTCATATAGTGCATACAGGTTTTCCAGTTTTCCTTCATACACTCCGCCCTCTTCCACTGTCATCATAGCTGATAGCTTTCCCATCCTGGCGTTCTCTTCCATACTCTCTGCTGTTGTCACCTGTCCTATGATATCCGGATATTCCGCTATCTGTGTTTTCCAGAAATCTGCAAGCCCCAATACATGCGTAAATGGTGACTCGCCTCTTTTCTTCAATGCTCCCAAATGGGTAAAAAGGGAAAAACACTGGCAAATATATCCCCCTTCTCTCATCCGGTTCAAATCGATTCTTCCGGAATTGGAAAGAAGGGAAATCTCCTTCCCTTCCCTGAAATCCGAGTACATATTAGGTATCGTATCACAGTGTAGATCAATTACCCGGTACATCTAAGCTGCCTCCTTTTATTCAGATAGAGCTCCCTGCGCAAATTCAGTATATGCTTCATCCACAACCGTAATGACATAATCAGGCTCCGGGCTTCACGCCGGTTATGACACCTCTTTACAGTCCGAATTCCTCCAGTGCCGCATAGAATAACCTCTCATACCCTTTTGGTACTTGAGCATAAGAAAACAACCACACAGGAGCATTCTTACTCTTGTATGGTCGTTATTTCTTTTTGTCACTGCTTGAAGACGTCACTCAAAAACTGTTTTTTCTTATAATCCCTAAGTGAAGGCTTCATTCGGAGAGATTTTTAAATATTTTATGGTTCTGAATAGTTACTATGTTAAGATCTAAGCTCTACACCCAGCTTGTTGTTCAGGTTCTTCAGGATCTTCTTCACATAGCCGTCCACTGCCTCTGTGGTGAATTCTTCCTCCTTCGGAGCAAAGGTTACGGTGAATGCCATGGACTTCTTCTCGGGACCTACCTGTAATCCCTCGTAGACATCGAAGAGTTCCACGGACTCTACGAAGCTGCTGGCTTCTGCGATTGCCTTCTCTACCTCGCCGCAGGTAACGGACTTGTTCATTACCAGTGCCAGGTCTCTGGTCTCCTTCGCGAACTTGGAGATAGGAGCAAAGGTGGGAACCTTGCCGTATACAGGACGCAGAGCTTTCAGATCGATCTCTGCGATGTATGCGGATTCACGCATATCTTCTTCCTTCTGGATCTCGTAGGTCAGCTGACCTAAGTAGCCGATCTCTTCGCCGTTGTACAGGATTTTTGCGGTACGATAAGGATGCAGGAAGGTCTTCTTGTCCTCTACATATTCGAAATCAATGAACAGCGTCTCTGCTACCGTGTCTACCAGACCTTTCAGGGTGAAGAAATTCTCTTCCTTACCCCAGATACCGATGCAGATAGTCTCTCTCTCATCGGGATACTCGGTCAGAGGCAGATCCTTAGGGATGAATTTATTGCCGATCTCATATACTCTGCCTTCCAGACAACCGTTCTTCTGGTTACGGCCGATCGCGTGGATCATCTGGGGAGCCAGAGTGGTACGCATCAGAGACAGATCCTCATTGATCGGGTTGATCAGGCGGATCGCATGTCTCTCCGGTGCATCCTCGGGCAGACCTAACAGATTAAGATCGGAAGCGGAGAAGAAGGAGTAATGTACGCCCTCAAATGCGCCCTGTGCACACAATGCTCTCTTGATCTTAAGCTCGGTCTTCTGCTTCGTATTCATACCGCCGCTGGTTACAGCTGCTGCTTTCAGGAAGGTAGGGGTAACATGATCATAACCATACATACGGATGACTTCCTCTGCGATATCGGGATAGGATTCCATATCCTCACGATATGCAGGTACCTGAATGGTCAGCTCGTCACCGTCTATCACAGGCTGGAAGTTCAGAGAGGTTAAGATTCTCTCGATGTCAGCGGTAGGTACTTCGATACCCAGTACGCCGTTCACCTTCTTGATGCTTGCCTTCATCTCGGTGGGTTCAATGGAGTTACCGGTGTTTGCCTCTACGTGAGTAGAGGATACTTTACCACAGCCCAGCTCCTCGATCAGGTGCAATGCTCTCTTGCTTGCCATAACGGTAGCATACTCATCCACGCCTTTGGCATATCTCTGGGAAGAATCGGAAGACTGTCCCAGTGCTCTGGAGCTCTTACGGATATTGTCTCTTGCAAATTTTGCGGACTCGAAGATGACAGCCTCTGTGGTATCGCGGATCTCGGAATTTAAGCCACCCATGATACCTGCCAGTGCTACGGGCTTTACGCCATCGCAGATGACGAGGTTGTTTTCGTTTAATTCAAACTCTTTTTCATCCAAAGTCACAATCTTCTCTTTGTCATGGGCACGTCTTACATGAATGGCATTGCCTTCAATGTAAGAAGAGTCAAATGCGTGCATGGGCTGACCCAGCTCTTTTAAGATGTAGTTCGTGATATCTACCACGTTGGAGATAGATCCGATGCCTACCAGTGCCAGACGTCTCTTCATCCATGCGAGGGATTCGCCGATTTTTACATCAGTTACATAGTGTGCGATATATCTGGGGCACAGATCCGGAGCATCCACAGTTACGGTGAAACCGTCCTTGGTAACGCCGCTCTCGGTGTAATCCAGTGCCGGCGTCTTCACGGGTTTGTTCAGGATCGCCGCTACTTCTCTGGCAATACCGAAGATGCTCTCGCAGTCCGGTCTGTTGGCGGTAATGGCAATGTCGAAGATCCAGTCATCCAACTGTAACAGAGGCTTTACATCTGCACCGATCTCGGCATCCTCCGGCAGTACCAGCAGTCCGTTGTAGCCTGCACCGGGGTACAGATCCTCAGTCAGTCCCAGCTCGGTACCGGAACACAGCATACCGCAGGACTCATAGCCGCGCAGCTTGCCTTTTTTGATCTTCATGGTGCCTTCGATGGTCACATGATCTTTTGCGGTAGCATATACCTGTGCACCTTCCAGTGCTACGGGGTATTTGCCGCCTGCATGTACGTTGTCCGCACCACAGCAGATCTGCAGGGGCTCTGCGCCGCCTACATTTACCTTACATACATGTAAGTGGGTCTCAGGGATGGGCTCACACTCTTCTACCAGTCCGACTACCACGCCGCTGATGTCCTTACCTACTTCGTAGGATTCCTCTACCTCGAATCCGCAGGAAAATAACTTTTCCTCCAACTCCTTGGCTTCGACATCTATATCAACATATTCTTTTAACCAACTAAGTGGTACTAACATATCTTTTACCTCCTTCAATGCCGTCTTGTACGACATCCTCTCGTAATGTTCCTTGCATCGTTACTGTTTTAAAATCATATTCCTGTGATCTTAGTCATCATTGATCTGATCCAGTACACGCATATCAGATTGATATAACAGTTTGATATTGTTAATACCGTACTTTAACATTGCCAGACGCTCAATACCGATACCAAATGCCAGTCCGCTGTACTCCTCGGAGTCAATACCGCAGTTCTCCAGCACTTTCTTATTTACAATACCTGCACCCAGTACTTCGATCCAGCCGGTACCCTTGCACAGACGGCAGCCGCAGCCACCGCAGGCGAAGCAGCTGACATCGACCTCTACGGAAGGCTCGGTGAACGGGAAATAAGAAGGACGCAGTCTCGTGGTGGTACCTTCACCGAAGATCTTCTGTACCAGTACTTCCAGCATACCCTTCAGGTCACACAGAGTGATGGTCTTGTCCACTACGAGGCCTTCCATCTGGGTAAACATCGGAGAATGGGTCGCATCATCATCGGAACGGAATACTTTACCGGGGCTTAAGATCTTGATGGGAGGCTTCTGACTCTCCATCACGTGAACCTGACCTGCGGAGGTCTGGGTTCTAAGCAGGAATTCCGGAGACAGGTAGAAGGTATCCTGCATATCTCTTGCGGGATGATCCTGCGGGGTATTCAGTGCGGTAAAGTTGTAATAATCGGTCTCGATCTCGGTTCCTTCATATACGCTGAAGCCCATGGATGCGAAGATATCGATCAACTGATTACGCACCTGGGTTACGGGATGCAGGTTACCGGTCTTGCGGCTCTTTGCCGGCATGGAGATATCGATCTTCTCACTCTCGTAGCGCAGCTCCATCTCTTTTTCTTTTAACTTCGCGTTCAGCTCATCGAAATGCTCGCTTGCCCAGTTCTTCAGTTCGTTGACTTTCTTACCGAAGTCAGCCTTCTCTTCCTTGGGCACGGAACCCATCTGCTTCATCAGTCCGCCGATAATACCGTTCTTGTCGAGAATGGTCTTTTTGTACTCGTAGACACCCTTGGTGTTCTCGATCTTCTCCAGCTGTTCCCGGATGTCGGCTTTGATCTGTTCGACTTTTTCATTCAATTCGTTTAAATCTGCCATCTTACTCCTCATTTCTGTGTGAATGCTTCACACGTATTTTTACTTGTGCCTGGGATGTGTATTACATTGTCATATCGTAACTATTCAGAGCCTCATTCGCAAAATCGCATCTGCGATGCTTCCTTTTTGCTCATTGAGGCTAGCTCGCCAAAGAAATTTCCAAAATTATGCTCATTCATGCAAGCATGATTCGCAAATTTATGCAAATTTCCTCGGCTCTGAATAGTTACAAAAAAAACCGCGCATACAACTTCACCCCATTGGGACGAATTTATATCCGCGGTACCACCCAAATTCCTTATGTGAAAAATGAAAATTATTTTTACATTCACGATAAGACTCTTAACTCACGTAACGAGTGAGGAAACGTCATACCCTACCAAATCCATGCTCTCTGCTCTCGGATTCTTCCGGTATGCGGCTCGCGTGGGAATTTCGATTCTGCTTGAACCTCAGGAAGCTTTTCAGCCGGTGGGCTTCCCTCTCTGTCAGGAAAATAGAATCTTACTGTGCACGTTCATTGCCTTTACCTTGATATGATAATACCGAAATAGCGGAAATGTCAAGGTTTTTAACTCTCAAATCTCAGTATAATACTTCATCTTTTTCATATCACTAACTCTACCTTATTAGATAATCGTTTGAAATAAATAAAAGAATACTTCTCCTAAAGTCTGGCAGAAGAACTCTTTAAGAGAAGTATTTCCTTTTAAATTACATTTTATAAAAGTTCAAGGCTAACCTTCTATTTCGTTAATAGGTATTTTTAACAAAAAATGTTCCTGAGAGTTCTCACAGGCAATATAAATCAAATTCTTTTGCGAATCCACAAATCCATGCGGATAAAAGAACGGTTCATCAACCTTTGTCAATGGGATTTTTTTATTCCATGTCCTTGTTCCATCACTACTTACCCACATTTCCAATGGTTTTCTTTTGTTCCAGTCGCAAAATTCCTGACACATGGTAGGATTATGTATTAATAATATGTTATTTCCTGATTTCAGCAAGGTAATTTTTGATGCTGGATTTGGAATATCTGTTTTTTCCGGTTTGCTCCATGTTTTCCCGTAATCATCACTAAAAGAACGATAAAGATATCCCGTGAATTCTGCCCTCATAAGCATAACCAGCTTACCGTTTTCATACTCCGCAATATTATTTTCCCAAAGCGGTGTCTGTGCCTTCAAGTATCCTTCTATGTGAAAGCTTTTGCCATTGTCTTCTGTTCGCAGCACGCCGCATCGAAATGGCCACTTTTCATCAATGCCATCATTTGGTACGGAATGGAGTTTCCAATCCCATGCTCCACAACATTCCTGCCAATATATCGGGAATACCCATGATCCATTACTAAGCACAATTCCTTGTCTAACGCTTCCACTTATAATTCCATTCGGAAGAGACTGTGGCTCTGACCAGGTTTCTCCGTTATCAGTGCTAAAAGAACGATATAAAATCAGTTCTCTATATCTTGACGGAGCATAATAAGTCATCAAAAAGAGGCACACTGTATTGTCGTGGCAAAACAGTTCTGTTGCCCACACGGCACGTTCACTATGTTGAAAAATTATTTCCGGTGCACTCCATGTACAGCCATCATCTTTGCTTCGGCTGATAATTACCAGATTTTGATTCGACGGTTCTGTCTTACCTCCACTTAAGCAGACACATACTAAATCACCGTTTGGCATGCGCCTCAAAAGAGGTTCTCTTGCATACTCAAAGTCTGGTTTTGCTCTCAATATTAAATTAGCCGTGTAATTAAAAAGGTCTCTATTATTTGTCATATCTCTCTATTCCTTTACTGCACCTACGGTAATACCTTTTGTGAAGTACTTCTGAAAAAACGGAAAAACAATGATAACCGGTAATGCACCGATAAATGCCATTGCCATCCTGACCGTTCCTGACGGTACATTCGCTATAATGGAATTAACATCTGATGTAGCTGACATATTCTGTGAAAGGAACTGTAGGTCTGTCATTATTTTATTTAAAAAATTTTGTAAGGTGTAATAATTAACATCCGTAACAAACAGCAATCCATTATACCAGTCATTCCAATAGCCAACTCCAACCAGAAGTCCTATAGTAGCTAAAATAGGTTTTGATATCGGCAGTACAACATTTCGAAAAATAGATATTTCTCCCGCTCCATCAATACGTGCCGCTTCCAACAGCACTTCCGGAATGTTTTCATTAAAAAATGTTCTTACCAGTAATACATTAAAACCATTCACCAATAAATGGGGAAAGAGTAATGCCCACATTGTATTTTTAATATGGAAAATTTGTGTATACATCAAATATGTTGGTACCATTCCACCATTAAACAACATTGTAAAAAAAACAAAAAGCATGATCAGCTTTCGTCCAACCAGTTCTTTACGTGAAATGGTATATGCCAAAAGTACGGTTACCATTATCCCTAAAGCAGTCCCCATAAAAGTAACTAAAATTGAATTTAGAAAGGATTTCGAAATTACCGTTCCCTGTTTAATCAGAAATTCATACGCTTCTAAACTCCATTTTTGGGGAAAATATGTATATCCGTATAAATTCAAAACATCATTATCTGTAAAGGATGCCACTGCCATCAAAACCACAGGAGCAATGCACATAAATGAAAAGATTCCTAGCACGACATATGCCACAATAATCACTATACTATTTCGTTCTTTTTGTTTCCTCATAACTCCACTCCTTTAGAACAAAGCATTTGAAGGACTAATTTTCCGAACCAGCAGATTAGTTAAAAACACCAGAATAAATCCAACAATTGATTGATATACTCCTGCTGCTGATGCCATTCCTACATCACCCAGCTGAATGAGAGATCGATACACGTAGGTATCAATTGTATTTGTTACGCTAAACAGTGCTCCGGAATTCTGCGGAACCTGATAAAACAATCCGAAATCCGAATAGAATACTTTACCAACAGCAAGCAAAACCATCATTATAATTGTAGGTTTTAAAAATGGAAGGGTAATATACCAGATTTGCTTCATCTTTCCCGCACCATCTAATTCTGCTGCCTCATAATAATCCTTGCCGATTGAAATGACACTTGCATAATAAATAATTGCAAGAAATCCAAAATTCTTTAATGTATTTACAAATAAAAGAATAAAAGGCCAATACTTCGGTTGACTATACCACTCAATGGTATTCATTCCCAGTTTGGTAAGAATTTGTGTATTGACAAATCCAAGATCATTTCCCAGAAAAGCATAAACCAGATATCCCACAATAATAATTGATAAAAGATATGGAAGTAATATGACTGTCTGGAAAAATTTAATGTGTATGCTGTTACGAATTTCATTCAGCAGTATAGCTATTGTAAGTGCAACCAGTGTATTCAACACTATAAATGCTAAATTATAAAGAAGTGTATTTCTGGTAATAATCAATGAAGTTGAAGTGCTGAATAAATATTTAAAATTGTTAACACCATTCCATGGGCTTCCCCAAATACCATCTCTATAATTAAATTCTTTAAATGCAACCACAAGCCCAGTCATTGGTAAATAGTTATTTATCAATAAATATAAAATTCCCGGTAAGGCCATTAAATATAATGGCAGCTGCCGTTTTATTTTTTTCAGTTTTTGCTTTTTCATCAATAAATCACCTTCCTAATTTAGAGACAATAAGACACGGTTTATTTTATTAACAGATGTCGATACTGACGAAATCACAATAAACCGTGTCTTGCTTCCATACTGCTTACTTCTCAGCCACCCAACTGTCCAACTGTCTCTGTTTCTCTGCAATCACCTTTTCAATACCAGCCTCGCGCAGAGCCTGTATAAATTTAGGCAAATATTCTTCCGGATCTAATTCGCCATTTTCCAAACCAAGTCGATATTCTGCTAATACACTATCCAAAGCAGCAATTTCTGACTTAACTGAAGAGGAATCAAACATAAAACCAATTGCCTGCGACTGAATTGCATTCTCATTGAAAGCTTTCATCTCATCATAATAATTATCATTTCCTACTGTTTCCCATGCATAAGAAATCAGCTGATTACCAAACGTCCATCCCTGGTTAAGCCCATATCCATCATTTTCAGAGGTAACACCTTCCGGGTAAGTAATTAAAGTGTTGGTACCTTTCACGCGTTCATAATGTACACCCTCAATACCCCAATCAATAATATTAAGCACATCCGGATCTGAATACAGCAAATTCAGAAACTTTAATACAGGGATCTCATCTTCACATGTAATAGGAATACCCATAACAACTCCATTAATGGAATCCGTTGTAGCAACGGCCTGTGCCATACGCGCATCCAGGGTAGGAACCCCTGTTGAATTCTGTACATCTACATAGCTGCCCGGCTTTTTATCTCCCATGTAAGAGAATAGTCTTCCTGACTTATATAAGCCTATACCCGTATCCGGGTTGATAGAACCATCACTTAAAATCCAGCCCTTATTGTACCAATCACGAATATAATTCAGCGTATCTTTATACCATTCGGTTTCATAAAGATTTACCAACTGATAGTCATTTTCGCCACAATTCATCAGAACCCCATAGTAATCGCCCATCTTATCAAATGAAGCAAATCCGGATTCCAGTACACTTTTTCCATTATCCTGAGAAGACGTCATAACCATACCCGGTTCCTTCTCAGAAACAATTGCAAATAATTCCGCCAGATCATCTGTATTGGAAATATTTTCTGCCATTTCTACCAGGTCATATTTCTCCAGAATCTCTTTGTTCAAAGAAATTCCTCTTGCCTGTGCCATATCTTTATTTACCGGCAGACCGTATATTTTGTCCTCAACTGTTGATGCTTTCAGATAATCCCCTAAAGCATTGACTACCCCAGGTGCATATTCCTGCAGTGTATCCTGTGCAATCGGCAGAAGCTTATTCTGACTAATCGCAGAACTGAAATCACCACCAAACATAATATATAAATCTAACTTTTCATTACCAGAAACCATTAGGTTTATTTGCTGGTTATAAGTACCAAGGCTTAATGGCACGAGTTCTACTTCTACATTAATCTTTTTACGAGTCTGTTCATTTAAGGCCTCTTCAATCATGTCCATATCTTCCGGAATGAATAAATTGCAGAAAAATGCAAATGTTATCTTGTCCGGTTCTGTGCTTTGTTGCTCCGATGATTCTGACAACACTTCTTTGGTTGAATTTTCAGATACCGTTTCTGTTTTTCCGCAACCTTGCAGCAACGACGAAAATGCCAACAAGGCAGCACACATAATAGCTACATATTTTTTTCTTTTTTTCATTAATCTTCTCCTTTTCTTTTAATAAATTTTTAAACCTCTTTCATACCCTGTGCACATAATCTATCATATTTCTTTTCGTCATATCTGCCCTATTTTCGACTTTTTTTGTCTATTTTTTGACATTATGTACAAATGATATCTTAAATGTGCTATAAAATATATAGTGCCACATAGCAAAAATACCAAATTTGAGAAACGAGGAAGAAACGATTATGAAAGGAACCTTAAAGCAGACCGTAAGCAAATTTATTTTTCTTTTTGTAGTTCCACTAAATATTCTTTTAATCGTAACTAATTCTTTCTTTGCGTTCTCCACCTATCGGCAAACTAAAATATCTACTGAAAGCATGGTTAATTATTTTTTAGACGATATTGATTCACGCTTGAGTACGATTTCCTTCTTTCTCATAAAAAACGGAACAGAGGATTCAGCTTTTCAAAGCATTGCTTATGATTATGTCGGCAAAGATTATGCATTGGAAAAAATTCACTTATACCAAAATCTTAATTCAAAAATTGATCTTTGTCCGGAAATTGCCTATTTATTTATGTTTCATTCTGAAAACAACGAAATGGTCATCGTCCCTTCTTCAGAATATGTGTCGCATGGCAGTTATCAGGCAAAAGAGACTCTTTGCGAAATGTTGAAAAATCCTGAACAGTTCCTGAATGCTTCCTGGACATTAATTACACTGCAGGATCAACAGTTTTTGTTGCGCTTATTTAAATGTAATAACACTTATCTTGGGGTCTGTGTACCGACAGATTCCATGATTCAAAAGTTAAAAAATTACAGTTTTTCCAACACAGCTGTAACAATTGCACCAACCGGTACTTTTACAGATAAAAATAGTATACTTGATTTTTTTCTCTTACGGCATTTTCAAATTACAGCTGATTCATCTACCGGAGATTTTTCAGTATTTTTATCTGCTGATATTCCATTGCAGAATTATATTATTATTGTCTTATGTTGGTTTACGACCTTTTTCTCACTATGTTTGCTATCTCTAATTCCAATAGCAAATACATATTTACAAAGAAATATATTAAACCCAATCCTTATATTTATCGAACATATGGATAGTATACGGGATAATGACTTTTCTTCCGAACTGACTGAAAATATGGGAAGCATGGAGATGGATCATATGGC
>OHSQ01000059.1_pt1 | contig 43327 bp, 30 predicted proteins | sample 1578661 | NCBI WGS metagenome assembly OHSQ01 (sample SAMEA3879534, study PRJEB24766) | human gut metagenome | biome: human-associated habitat; feature: feces | place: USA | collected 1985/1987 | reverse complement strand
ATGATATATCTTCTGCCCGTCTCAGATATGTTCCCTGAAACAAGGCTCGTTTCAGCCTTATCGCTCTCAGAAAGCGGCTCATTGGAATACAAGAATCCGTGGTCTGCGGTAATGATGATATTTGAACCGCTCATGGAGTTTACGACCATTCGCACAAGATTTTTCATTTCCTCGACTGAATCGGTACAGGCTTCAAATACCTGCTTTTCCGTGTTCGCCTTATCACCTACAGCATCTATCTTGTTGTGATATATATACACGACCTCCGCACCGCTGACAAGCTCTCTGCGCTGTGTCTGGTTCATCGAAAGCAGATTTTCATATGTTATGGCACAGTTTTTAGGTAAACAACGTTTCAGTATCTTGTCACGGTTTTCGGTGCTTTCTGTCGGCAGACCATCGCAGAGTATCTTCATATCATCGTTGACGGTCAGTTCATCGTGTGGCAAAAGTGCTGCCATGCCAAATTTCGTAACGCTTGGGAATACAGACTGCATCGCTGTCAGCTTTGCTGTTCCATTTGTTTCACGAAGAAGTTTTTCGTTAAGCTCCATCGCCACTTCATAACGCAGGGCATCAGATATTATCACGAATACTCTGCTGTCGCTTGCTATCGGCTTAATATTTGATTTATAGAAATCCTTCTGATATGAAATACCATCAAGGGCAAAGCCATCACAAATATAGTCCTTTATCAGGTCACACCACTGCCCATTCAGCTCGGAAAGATACCAGTTCTTGTATATTTTTTCCGCAGTCACGATTGCACCCTTGAACAGATCATCAAGCGTCCCCGATGTGCTGACAAGGCTCTTGCGGAACGCAATATGCAGACGTCTGTAATATGTATCCATGATGTACAGGTCTTTGCCGTAGGCTTTCCACAGGTCGTCATATCTGCCATAATGAAATCCCGTAATATGCTCGTAGTGGAACTCCTGCATTTTGGCGATATAATACAGCCCGTCATACAGATAGGAATATCTGTCATACCATTTTGATGTTCGGCGGCTTTCGACAGCTTTGAGTATCTCCTCAGCCTTGATAATATCCTCACCGATCTCGCTCATAAATCTGCCGATTATTACCTCATCAATGCAAGGCAGGCTGTCGGCTTTCAGCAGAATATCTGTATTGACTTTTTTAAGGCGGTCTGTCAGGTTATAGTGCCTTGAAATATTATCCGCCATGTCGAACAGCTTTTCGCTGTCGTCAGAATTGTTCCAATCGTCAAGAAAAGCATAGCAGGCGGTCTGTTTTTCAGGTGAGATATACTGTTCCAGCCCCGAAGTCACGCGGTCATCACCGAGGGTCGAAAATGCCGTCAGCAGGATATGTGTTGCAAGATCGTACAGCGGTATTTTTTCATTTGAAAAGCCGAAAAACTTCGCTGTCATTTCATGCAGTGCCTGTTCGCTTCCAAATTTTGCGATACGCTCCAATGCACCATTTTCTTCATTGTCAAGCGAATCGCAGAGTATCGCACGTATAACACCATTGATGGTATTATGTTTTGCACCCGAAAGCACCGCCATGATATCGATGTGCAACTGTCCTGCGGTTTCATATTTTGTGGCGAGTGCCGCCAGCTTGCCTACACGCTCCTTGCTCTCAAAGAATTTCTTGTAATGCTTCATGGCACGGCGGAGCTGTGTTGTCTGGGGCATTTTCAGTTCGTTCATCTGCATGGAAACGAGATCGGCACGAAATTCCTCGCTGTATAACTGTATATCCCTAAGCCAGTTGTCCTCACGCTTTTTGTAGGTCAGAGGGTCATATACAAGATAATTCGACTGCGTGTCCGTCTCAGATAGTAGCATTTTCGCTTCAAAAAAATTGTCACCGGTCAGCTTTAATATTTTCACATCGGTCAGGTCAAGTTCATCAAGCATGGATTCAAACTCACGCTCGGAATCGAACCAAAATATGATCCTGCGGTCGTAGCAGTCGGGCAGATCTTTCGCAAAATGCTCCGCCAGACTGCGGTTAATATTATCAATCGTCATTTGATCCTCTCCAGTATGTCCGCAAATTTCGCATAGTTGACCTTCACACCGTCGTCAAGGTCAATGTCTATCATCATGTCAGCGAGGTGGTGGACTTTCTCCTCGTAGGTGTTTATCTCAGTGAGTTGTGCGGTCAGCTTTTCCTGACGCTTTTTCAGCTTCACACGGTCGGACTGTGCCACCGAATCTATCTGCTCGGAAAGCAAGGAAAGCTGTGTGCGGTAGCGTTCCTGCAACTCGTGAACGTAGTCGGTGCGGACGGTCGCAACGGTGGTGCGCTCCCAGCGGTGCATATACACAAGCGCCTTGAAACCGTTCTTTTTGCCGGAGCTGAAAAGCCAGTAAATCGGTCTTTTCTGATAAATTTTGCAGTGGTCGGCATAGAAACCGTTCAGCAGATAACTGCGTATCACCTCACGGGGCGTACCCTTGCCGCCAAGGGCATCTGCGATGAATTTCAGGTTTTCGTCAAGCGTGTCCTCGCCATATACCTTTGATACAAAATCCACGATCAGCCCAGTGAGGTCGGTGGGCAGGTAATCGTCGTCGCATATTGGCAGAACGTTGTCCTTGACGGGAATTATCGTCTTGTATTTCGTGCTGTCCCACTCACCGCCTGCGTAGGCAAGCCCCTTGACATCGAGGGAATATCTGCCAAACCAACAGCCCACGGCATAGCTTATCAGGCTTTTTATCTCACGCTGTAGATCGGCTTTTCTGACGGTCACGTCCTTATCCTCGACCTCGGGTGTCAGCTCGTCCTGCAAGCCGTAAATGTCGATGAAAATGCGGTTGAGTTCTTCCTCGTTCGCCTTTAGCTTCTGGAAACGGGATTCGCATTCCTGCTCCCAGTTTTTGTATTTATCGGATATTAAGGTACTCATGCTCCAAACTCCTTGATATAGCACATTACAGCATTATATACTGTTGAATTAATTACAATCTTTTCCACAACTTTCACTCCCGTTGAAAACTTGTATTCATCGAAATACCCCTTGTTTCTTAAACCATCAAGTAATTTCCTAAAATTCTTCATTGCCATATCTGTATTTGATGGCATTTTAAGATTATCCGGAGTGAGATTATAAATGTACCTCTTTTTAGAATCAGCCAGACTAACTAAAACTTTAAGTGCCTCAAATTCTTCAACAGTCGTCTTTTCAGATATGCTTACAAGCATATCGCTTTCTGATTCCAGTCCATCTTCAATCATTTTGCAAGTTAAATTAGTAAACCTATCAAAGTCTTTATCATTGAAATACTTTGTAATATCCATATCATTTACCTCCATTAAATCAACGGGTGACTTTCAAAATCCCAAGAAGTCTCGAAAGAGTCCCAGTCCTGCTTGCTCAATTCTACATTGTTTTCAGCAAGACTGTTTACATCATTCATTCTATCAAAACAAAGCGGTAAGCTTTTTATATTTCCAGCTTGATAATTTAATGTTGGATTTAATGCACCAAGTATGTAATTACATACTAAAGAACTTAAAAATCCTAAAACATAATAATATATCTTATCCTCATTGACAAAAAGCGTTGAACCTGCCACATCAAAAAGTGATCCCGACGGTCTTGAACGTACTCCAAACCTTGAAGAACTTATGAAAGACCATGTAATTCCCTTTCTGAAATAAAAATCTTTCCCGCCGTTTTCACGGTGTCCAGTCATTCTATTCATTGCTTCACGCCCATTAGCATCAAACCATAATACTTCTTGTAAATTTCCATACCAAAGTCTAAAATCGCCACCTTTGTTATATGGAAAATATTTTTTATCTGTGTTATTTAAATCTGAATACTGTTTTATGGAGTAATCAATCTCGCATTCAGATACTTCCCACCAATCTCGAACGAATATTTCGTTTTTTCCGGTTCCCATTCCTATTTTTACCTGTGAAACATCGCTAATTGACTTTTCATCTTTAAAAATATTAAACATCTTCTCACTCACCCAATAAGCCACAGGCGAGCCAGGGATTTTGGAGAAGTTTTCTTGTTTGGCTGCAAAACGCTTATCACCGCTCAAAAACAGGTCACGCTTTTCATTCTCGCCCACAGTGTCAACAAGCCTTGCGTATGTACCCTTGTAGTCCTTGATATGCCCCGTCATAACAAACGCAGTTGTCTGCACGACCTCGCCGCCTATCTCATCAAAAGCCCTTGCACCGAGGTGCGCCATGTTTACAGTGGTTTTCTGCATTAGCTTTTTACGCAGATTTTCATAACTCGACAGGAACATGAAAGCGTGCTGTGTAATCATCGCATAGAAACCGTGTGGCTTTGCAAGCTGTCCGCACTTCTCAATAAAGCAGGCGAACAGATCAGATTTACTGTCAGGAAACTTACTCTTGACAAACTCCGACAGCTTCGCATTCATTCCCGAACCGCCCATATATGGTGGATTTGTGCAGACTACATCATACTTCTGTGAAAGTATCTTGTATATCTTCATCATCATGTCAAACTGTCGCATATTCAGCCCGAGGGTGGGCATAAAGTCGGAAAAAGCGGTGTCGATATCCGCAGGGGCGGTGACGGTCATCAGCGAGCCGTAGGTATCGGCAAAGGCGAACTGCTCCGCAAAACGCCTGATACTGCCCGAGAGCATATCCGTGTCAGCACCCATAACATCGGCAAAATTCGCAAGATTTGGCTGATTTTCGGGGCTGCAAATGCGGCGGTTGTACTGCCTTGCTTTCATCATCACCGCAAAATACGCAAGCTGATAGGCTCTGCGGTCGATGTCCAGCCCGTAGAGATTATTTCGCAGGATAGACTTCGCCGCGTCACGCTCGCCCCAGCCGCAGGAACGGTAAATGTCGATAAGCACATCGAAGGCATACACCAGTATATGTCCCGAACCCATACATGGGTCGATTATCTTGATATTTTCTGGTTGAATATTTTTATATTCCGCCCTGATCTTTTCTAGCTCAGCCTTGACGGGATCCTCCTGTTCGGCTTCATCAAGATAATATTTCCAGTCGGCATCATCGGGCTTTCCGTGACCCTCAGCCCAAAGCCGTCCAAGGGAATTTTCCACCATATAACGCACTATCCAGTCGGGCGTAAAAAGCTGGGTAGCCGCAGGGATAGCCTGTGCAGAGATCTTGATATTCTTCTTTAGATCAGCGAAAACCTTGTCTTTCGGCTCGGTGTTGTAATACTGATACAGCCAGCCGATTATCTGCACCTGATCTCTCCAGTCCTCCTCGGGTATCTCGGTTATCATCTTAGCAATAACGCTGTCCTCACGCAGCAGATTTCTTGGGAAAAGCAATTCCGTCCAGCCGCCTATCTGCTCAAACATCTCGGGCAAACCCTTGTTCAAAGCATTGCACTGCGTGATGATAATATATTTATATAACCGTTCGTTCTCCTGATTTTCGAGCAGTTCAAGCACAAGCTCCTTGTCGAGCCCGTCAATCTCAACATTAGCTGCGTCGGAAAGCACCTCGGGCTTGAAATTTCCGCTCTCGTCCGAGAATATTCTCGTATGGGACGGCAGATAATTATTGACCTCCATGAATCGCAGTGCGATGAAACGATTGAACCAAGTATAGGCGGCTTCCTCCATCGTCTGCGTAAAGCCGTTCTGACGGATATTTGCGATAAGCTGTGAACGCTGATTTTTCTCCGCAGCCGTAAGCGACCGTCCGTTGACAGACTCCTGCGCAGGGTCATTTGTGCCGTTCTCCGTCACTTCAAATTCATAAGCAAGCTGTGTTACAGCATTGATAAGCATTACTCTCGCTTCAACAGCAAAATTTTTGATAGCAGTTTTGTTCATATTTTCATATCTCCTCAGATTATATGCAGAACATCGTGACCGTTCAGCTTGTCCATGAGCGTCCTTTTGACCTCCGCAATATACTCGTCAATATCGGCTTCACTTTGCAGTTTCATCGTGTGGCAAACTGCACTGCGGCTCATTGTCACGGTATCAATATCAGGTTCGTCAACGACAACGAGTTTTTGCAGATATTGCTGTCTGATATTGCCGATCTGAATTTTCATCGCATCGAGATTTATGAGTTTGTCTGCATTTTCAGTTGCGGTTCGCTTTTCTGTCAGCGCATCGTCCGCCCTCTGCACGATGTCACCCTGCTTTATGTCTGCGGTCTGGTGTATCTCGCCCATAGCCGCCTGTATCTCGCCGATGACCTCCTCACGCTTTTGCGACAACAGCTTTTGATAATCCTCCTGCACCGTTTGTATAAGTTCGGGCAGTTCGCTGATACGCTTGTAAGGCTTCTGCGTGGCGATTATCTGCTTTATCTTTTCGACAACCGCAAGAGTATTGTCCTCTGTCTGGAAATACTCTTTTTCCTCATTCACACGCTCCACCTGCGACCTTGCATTATCGAAAATGCTTCTCTGAACACGGAAAAACGTATCCACCTCAGACATATCCTCCGCAAGTTCAAGGAAATCTTCCTGCATATCCACAGCCTTTTTTAGCAGAGCGATATTGTCATTTTTCTGCCCCAAAAGCTCATTGCACAGCTTGATACCGTTCTCCACAACACCCCTGCCAGGATAAGCATTTGCACTATATTCTTTTATAATCAAGTCATTCAGCTTGTTACGCTCAGTTTCAAATTTTTCTATGATATAAGCAATAATTCCGTCCTCATCATCGGGTATCGCGCCCAAAGTGCAGTTGAAATATTCGCTCAAAAACTCCCTCGCCTTTTTGATAAGTGCAGTCGGAGGAGCGATTCTGAACCCGATGATCGCCTTGTCTATTTCCGTTCTCTTGCGAAGATAATCGGGCATTTTTTTATCACTCGGCTGAATGACAGCACCGCCGTATTTGAGGGTCAACTTTTGACTTGCGATAAGCTCGGCAGTCACCCCTGCTATGTCGATCTCTCGCCAGCCGTAGGGAATAGCCTGATAACGTTTCTGAATATCCCCCATAGAGGTCGGCAACTGTTTCATTTTCTGAATGTCAAGATATTGATATAATTCTTTGACAGCCTCGGCATTTGGTGACTCCGCACCATCAAGCATCATCTGCTTATCACCGCTGAGTATCTGCAAAATATCTGCATCGCTGTCATAATTCTTTCGGACGTAACTCAGCTTAGTATAAACGCTCTCCACGAGAATCGACATTGCTCTTTCAATACGTTCCTTCACCGATGAAACCTTCAGTGTTAATTTATCGCCTGCAACGTAAACTCTGCCCTCAGCGATAGCCGCCGAAATAAGCTCCTCCGCACGTTTTTCATGTGCCGATGCCTGATTCTGCCTGCCCCTGATAATACTCTGTATCATCTCGGGGAGCTGTGCCACGTTCTTGCTTTTGACATAGCGGCGAATCTTCATGGCGTCTTCCAGTTCTTTAAAATATGGCTGACTTTCCGCAAGCACAACGATAACTTCATTGTCCGCCGCTGATCTCATGAGAAATACAGAATCATCTGTTGTGTATATCTCCGATGCTACTGTAATAAAATGTAATGCCACCGAGCCTGTCAACTGTCCGATAACGGTTTCGTCGATACGCTGATCGTAAGGAAAATCATATTTGCCGTACTTGAATTTCTTGCTGACAAACAGCTTTCCAAAGATAATATCTGAAATTGCCTTGGTGATTATCGCACTGTCAACAGGGGTGTTCTTTATCTCACGGGCAATATCCTGTTCATCATCGGTCAGGAATGTATATGTATCTCCTGCGCGGGAAACATAGTTTTGAGAAACAAGCCTGTCAAGGGACTGCTGTATCGAAAGCCTTGTGGAAACCTTGTCGGTTCGTATATCGTCCGCCATAAGAATGCTTATATTGTCAATATTCGCCTTGACATCATCGACATATCTCACAAGGTACAGCAGCTTTAATATATTTACATCTGTCTGTTCAATACCATCACGATTGTCGGCAGCATTCTGACATCGGTCGATAACACGGCGGATAGAGCTTTCTAGGAAAGTATGCACTGTGTCATAGAAAAGATAGAACGGCACAAGAGCATACTCGTCCCTGTCCTGAATTGCCTGTGCCGCCTCCTGAAATCCCGACAGCATGGAACGCTCACCACCGGAAAGGTGCTTGCCCGAATTGCCGTGCTTGCGTATTTCGGCAAGGACGTTTTGCATCAGCCTAAACTGATACGGCACAAAGGGATAAGTCTCGATAAACTCGCCCTCGCCCGAATAACCTTTCAGGTCAAGAACGGCATTATTGAACGTGAACAGATTTTTCAGCACCTGATTATTTTTCTCATATTGCAGGCTAAGCACCTGTTCTGCTGTATCGGTCTTGGCAAGGATACGCTTTTTGATGACTTCATCAACGCTTGAGGAGCTAAGGCTCAGACGGGTATTGAATCTGCCCTGAATCTTTGAAAAATCATCACCGCTTATCTTGGTAATGCTGTCGATAGCCTCCTGCGAAGTCACCATGACCCACACTCTGCCGCCGCATTTCGTGCCTATCTCTTCAACGATAGTCTGTAAGTTCAGCATGAGGTCAGAATCCGAGCCGATGTACTGACCAACTTCATCTATCATGAACATAAGGCGGTAGTCCCTGCCCTTGCTATCGATATACTCACGAATTTCCTTCACGAGCTGTTCGATACTAAGCTCAATTTCTTCCTCGCCGTTGAACCAGTTTCGTGCAGCAGTTTCACTCATATCGAGGGCTTCGGACATAGCTTCTACAATATCGTCCTCAAAGAAAGCAAAGGAATCACGGCTTTCTTCCCAAGTACCACCGTTGATACGCTCAAAGCATTCTCTGAACTGCTCCGTTTTACCTGACTTTGCGATGAACTGCTCCAGTTTTGCGACTTTCAGATCGTTGCCGTAAAAGCCCTGATGTTCATAGAATACTTTTGCGAAAACTCTTAAAATAGCCGTTTTATCTTTTGTCAGAGGGCTTTTGGAGTCTATATTGAAAAGAATAGTTTCGGTAGGAACTTTTACACAGTTTTCAAGCTGTGCGAACATCATGGGGTCATCGAACTTATCCGAGAAATACTGCACTGCCTTTTTTCCACCAACCGTCTTATTCGCAAGCAGATAGGACAGCATTTTCAGAAAGTGAGATTTACCGCTTCCGAAAAAGCCCGAGATCCACACACCTATCTTGTCGGTGGGCTGTTCCAACGAACGTTCATAATGATTCAGAAATGTATTGAAATGACGGCGCAGCTCCCTCGTGATAATATACTCCGAAAGTTCCTGCACGATAGACTGTTCATCATCCTGTGCGACCTTGATAACACCGTTAATGTCACGGTTGATGTCGGATTTATAGATACTCTGTAAACGCATAAAAAAACTCCTTAGATCATATTGAAAGCACGGTAGTAGTTGCCGTCCTCAAATTCTGCAAACAGTGAAAGTTCCTGACCATTGTAAGCACCTGGATAAAGCATCACCACGGGAATATCCGAGAAGATATGTTGGATATTGTCAAGGATATTGTGAGACCGCATGAACGGATAAACTTTTCCGACTCCGGTAATCAACAAAATATCCCCATGCTCATGCGGCTCGTATTTCATTTTTTCTACAAAGGCTTCGGGCGAAACAGCTTTTTGCAACTGTTTAAGCAGACACTCCGAGCCTTTTTTCTTCTCCATATTGGGAATGCCTTTCAGGATCCGCTTTTCCTCGCATATCCGCAGGAAAATCTTATACAGATCACACTCCACGATACGAAATGGCTGTCCCTGTGCATTTATCAGGTCAGCAAAATAGCTCCGCACAAGCATTTCGTCCTTTGGTTCGTAGCAGAAAACGTGTATCCCGACTTCATTTGAAAGCCCCTTGTTGCTCAGAAACACTTCATCTGAAAAGCGTTTTTTTATCTCATTAAGCTGGTAAATAATATTACTCATAGTCCGTACCTCAATTAAAACAATTAAAAGCTGCAAGTGCATCTGTGTCGCCTTTGGAACGTATCAATTCATCAAGCTCGGGATACAAATATACAGGAAGCAAGGTCTGCGACTTCGAGCTTTCAAGATATTCGCACTCTACAAGAAAACGCACCAACACCTGCTTAAGCTTTTTCATTGTGGATTCGCTCCATTCACTGACAGCAGGCACTTTTTCGGCAAGGGACATAAAGAACACATTCACATCTTTCACCGAAAAATCAAGTTGCTGTGAGCGATATTTCTCACCGATTACCTCGATCATAAAGTCATAGACGATACTGTTTTCGCACATGATCGCATACAGGTTCACCTGCTTTGCAACTTCGGCAGATGCATCTGCAAGCAGCCTGATGGCAACTTCATTATCAACTGCGTCTATGCGCTTGAAACAGGTATTGGTGATCGTTTTTATCATTCGCTCCGTAGGAAACTGGAACAGATTTTCGCTCTGTATCTCACGATATATCTCATCACGGCTTCTTCCCCGACCAAGTAGCCCTGCGACTATTTTTATCTCATAAAACAGGAACTGCTCACGGGTGAGTCCGCCGCTGTAATGGTTTTTGTGCATTTATTGTCTCCTCCCTATATATAGCCTGAATCGCAATTAGGATTCTGAGATTTTTCTCAAAATATATGCATTCGAGATTATCAGCAAATAGACATGTTCTTTCTTCATTATTCAGTTTTCAAGATGCAGTTTTGACACATTTTTACACTAAAACAGCATAGCAAGTTTATTCATGAGCTTTCTTTCATGAACATAATCAGGGTGGACATACCTGTTTAGTGTGATATTTACCGTTTTATGGCCGAGAATCATAGAAAGTGTTTTCACATCAAACCCGTTCTGAATGCAATTTGTTGCGAAGGTATGTCGAAGCCCATGGTATGTGTGATCACCGGAATTTGATTCCGACAGAACCCTTTTATACCGATACTGGTAGGCACGAGGTTCAACTATCTTTTCACTTCCCGAAAGAACGTAGTAGTTATCATCGCCTTTAAATGCCATGAAATATTCTGCTAGGAACTCCGGTATTGCGATCTCTCTGAATGATGTATCGCTTTTGGGGACGGAGATAATAATTTTCGTTTTTTTACCGTCCGAATTGCAGGTGCAGATTCGCTGAACTGTACGGTGTACATATAATACCCGATTCTCTATGTCTATATCAGCCCATGTCAGACCGCATAATTCGCCGATTCTCAGACCCATATAAAGTGAGATCAAAATCCCCAGACCTGTAAGGGTCATATGTTCCTTAATGTGTGAGATAAGGACTTTCTGGTCATTATCACTGAATTTTTCTACTTTCTTCTTTTCTATTTTGGGAAGTATGACATTTTTCAGAGAAAGGCTGAAACCATACTCTTCCTGTGCATATATAAGCATCGACTTAAAAACGGTTATAATATCTTTTATATAACTTGCGGAGAACCCCTCTGAAAGTTTTTTGTTTATGAAATTGTTGAGCTTAACTGCGTTTATATCCACACAGGGAATGTCGCCAAATTCAGGAATAATATGCTTTTCAAACTTGTTGCAGTAATTGACAAATGAGGATTCTTTGACACGGTTGGCGATTGCAGTGATCCATTCCCGATATACTTCCAAAACGCTGATACACTTTCCACTCTGAAATCTTAATTCTACTTCCATTCCAATTTGCACCTTTTTATAAGCATCATCATAGGTGTTTCCGTAAACATATTGATAAACAGCTTTGCCGGATTCATCTCTGTCGATGATAAAGCGTCCCATGAATCTTCCGTCTTTTCTTTTGGTAATACAAATATCCAACTTACTCGCCTTCACTTTCTATTGTTGTTATCACACAATATTTATTGTTCAAACTATACAGAATTAACAAAATTAACAAATGCACAAAAATACATTGAAAAAAATCGCCGATTATGGTATAATATGAATAATTATAACATAACGGAAAGTCATGAATTAATCATTAAGAATGTATTTTTTGACTGTTTCTCGAATGCATATATTTTGAGAAACGACTATACAGTCAAAATGCTCATTTGTTGCTTGATATTCAAGACTCGTATTTATCCAATAATACATTAGTTTTCCTCTATCATCAAAGCCGTGATAATATCGAGCATAATATCGCTGTCGCTGATAACACTGCACAAAGCCTTTTCGCCACGAATAATATTTGCATAGGTGTGAAATCACCCCTGGCTGTTTTGCCCACGATGAAAGTCTATCTGATATTGCTTTGAACGTTTGCTCCCCTTGTCAAGCCGTGCCAACACTTTTCGTGGGATATTTTCTTTTTGTATTAAAATTGATTTTTCCTCCTCTTTCTAAAGTTCGCCATTAACATTTTAGCGAAAATGTCACAAACTAATATTAGCGAAAATGTTTGGAGGTGTTATTATGATCACTGCAACAGTAACCGATGTTCAGAACAATTTTGGTCATTATCTGCAAGCTGTTCAGCAGGGTAACGAGATCATTATTCTTAAAAACGGTAAATAAGTAGTCAGGCTTGTTTTCCATGAATCAAGTATATCTTTTCTTACCGATTCACTCACAAGTGTTCTTAAACATGATTATGATGATAAAACAATCCTTATAGAAAAGAAAAAGCACTTCTTGGTGACCGTCAGATGACAGCCACCAAAAAGTGCTTTATTAAGTATTCAATTTTAGACACGAAAATAGTGGACAGCACTTCAAAAATTTATGAAACACTGTCCGCTAATGAAGACTATTTATTTGTTGTCAACAGGCTTTCTATCAGCGTTTTTGGATTTCCCAAGTTTTCAGGTTTTTTATCGTTTCAACCACGAAAATCCTTGATCCTTCGGGCTTTAAATGCTCCTTAAAGCCTACCAATTACCACTATTGCCGGATAGGGTCAACAATATCGTATTTCTCAAATTTGTCAACATGACAAAACCGCCGCAGCCAAACTCGGTTGCGGCGGTAATTTTATCTGCTATGAATTATTGTTCTTGCTGTAATACTCTGTCTGCTTATCGTAGACCACTTTCGGCGTGTAACGCTTTATGGCCTTGTTGTTCACCTTGATGTCAAGCTTTTCTACCCAGCTTGTTAATTTCTTCTGAAATTCATCGCTCTTCATTTCTTTTAGAAGATCTTCATGATTGTCCTTGGCATATCCTGTATCTCTGCCCTTTATATCGCCCTTGATAAGAATGTAATATGCGTTATCATCCTCATAAGCTGTTGCAACGTCTGTGCTCATACCGCTTACTTCTTTGAGTATCTTGCCGTTTGCAGTGTCTTTCTGTGAATCGTCCATTGTGCCGTAATTCATCATCTTTTCATTTGCATACGGGTCAGGTGCGGAAGAAGAACTGTCTGTGGAAGAATCTGTGTCTGACGCTGCTGTGCTTGAATCTGCTGTGCTGTCAGATACAGAAGATGTATCATCGGAAGCTGTAGAACTTGTGTCGCTCTCTGCTACAGAAGATGTGTCGTCAGAAGTCGTGCTGCTGTCTGCGGCTGATGAATCGCTGTCAGTAGCGGAGCTTGAATCTGAGGCTTTTTTTGAAGCAACATAGTCGTTGTACTCATCTATAATGCTGTCGAAATCGTCAAACGAAACTCCCTGAGCCTTTTCAAGGAACTCATCTCTTTTTGCCTTGGCTTCCTCATTTGCAGCGTCTGCTGAGTCTGTAGAAGAATCGGTGGCTGATGATGAAGAATCAGTTGATGCTTTAGTTTTTGCAAAGGAAATGGACTTATATCTCAGGTAGTTATCATCAAGATACTTCACCATTTCATCGTCTGAAACGGCTTCCTCGCCGCCCTCTGCATAGTAGTGATCAAAAAGCTCTTCCCTCATTTTCGAGCCTTTGAGTGCAAGCTTTACAGATTCCTTTGAGATACCCTCTGACTCGTAAAACTCGCCCTGAGAATCCCATGTACTGCTTATGCTGTCATTAATAGACTTTATATCCTCATCTGAAAGAGTAAGTCCAAGCTCGTTGAACTTGTCAACTACAGCCGCATACTCCTTAGTTGCAGTGAGAGCATAATCTGAAAGGTATTCGTCAAATGCCTTTCCGTCTACTTTCTGATCGAAATAGTCCTTTTTGATGCCATTCTGATAATACATCATCGTCATTTGATATGACATTTCTGTAAGCTCATTATAAATGTAGATTCCTGCGTTTATCTTGCTGTCACCTACTGTCATCACATAGCTTGTGTCTGAGCAAGCGGTAAGGCTCGCAGTACAAAGCAATGCGGCAGTAAGAGCAGCCGTTATTTTTTTAGCTTTAGCCATTTTATTATCCATTTCCTTTCCGAAAAAATCGTCTTACTAACAGGCAGAAAACCGCCTTAACTTTTACATTATACTACATTTGAGCCTATAAGTCAAGTGGATATGTGTCTCTCACACGCAAAAACGGACGATCACTGACCGTCCGTCGTAATGCACCGATATTTTATCTATTGCTATTTCCTGTTTTTATGTCTTTCCAATTTACTTGCGTACATTATCTTATCCGCCTGTGTAAACATATCTTCAAGCTCGTGGATATCTGTTATATGTTTACAAATACCGCCTATACTGACGCTGACCTCAAACTCGTTACCTGCAAACCTGTTATATACCCTAAGCCGGTCGTTGACCCTTGCAGAAAATCGTTCAGGATAGTTGTCGTTATAGTCGTTACAGCCTATCACCACAAACTCATCGCCGCCTACCCTTGCACATATCTCGTTATTTTTTGTCGATGCCAAAACTGCGTCTGCGATCGCTTTTATTGCAATATCACCGCAGTTATGGCCAAAATTATCATTTATCTTTTTAAGGCAGTCCAGATCGCAGACAGCGATAAAAGCCTTATTTTTCGGATTTGACATTCTGTCAACAACAAACTGGATATTTTTCTCAATGCCTATTCTCGAATAAACACCTGTCATAGCGTCACGGACTGCAAGATTAGCTATGGAGTTTCGTATCCGCATTGATTCCAGAGCATTGCTTACATGATTTGTCCAATTACGATAAGTGATATCTATCGATTTTATTTCGTCACCGTAAGACAATACAGCATAGCCATAGCACCGATCTATAAAATGTACCGGGGTGATAAAGAATGCACAAGGGCTTTCTCGTTCTTCATCCAGATCAGGAAATATCTCTTTGAGTTCAAAAGGATCATGAAGAGTTCTGCTTTTGCCGTCAACGTTTCTTATATAAAGCACCATATTTTCTGTATATTCCTTTGGAACAGTGGAGATCTCACCGACTATCTCATGCTCTCCGAGGCAATCCTCATTAAGGCAGAGATAATACCTCTCATGACCAATGATAAGATAGAGAAAATATTGTATCCTGGCCATCAGATCATCGGGATCTTTAGAGCAAGCCATTATATCGGTCATATTGCTGTCCAAAAAGTCATGATAATTCATCTTGTTCTGAGATGATAAAAGATCACGCTTTGTATAGCTATAATCCTCATGACAGCCGCAGGAAGCACCTATCTCCACCTTGCCGCCGTCCTCCATAAGGCCCTGCGGTTCAACGCCTTTGATCCTTGCCTCAATGGTCATTACTGCGTTCACGCCAGTTTCAAAGATCGGCGGTGAGCACGAGGTTATAGCTGGCACGCAATGGATAGCCTCATCTATTGCGTCATAACCTGCAACTATCATATCCTCAGGCACGCTCAAACCGTTTTTCTGATATTCATGTACAACACCTATAGCCATATAATCTCCACAGCAAACGATAGCGTCAGGCTTTTTACGTCTGCCATAGATGATATTATTTGCCACCTCTGCCGCTTTATCATACCAGAAGCCTCCGTCAAAGCAGACAAAGTCCGGATCATACTCTATGCCATGCTTTTCAAGGGCACGCTTATATCCCGCAAGCCGTTCACGAGTGGTGGCAGTCTCCAGCGGACCGCTCAAAAAAAGTATCTTCCTGCATCCATGGACCTCGATAAGATGTTCTGTCAATTGCATAAAGGGTATTTCGTCACGGGTATAAATACTTTCATAGTCCTTATAGCTTCCATCTATAAAAACCACAGGAACATGACATTTCTCATCTATATCCCTGCATATTTTGTCAAAAAGCCCAGGCATTTTTAATGTATCTGCCAAAACGATAACGCCATCGAGCTTATCATAATTTATAGCGTCATATATCTGCATTTCTCCAACAGACACTGCTTTTAAGAATGACACTTTGACAAAGCTTGTGAAGATAAGCACATCATAGTCAAGCTGAAAAGCCTTTGTCATTACGCCTTTCAGCAATCTTTCCTGATAATAGCTTTCTGCCTCAGACAATATCACTCCAATGCGTTTTCTTCCCAAAATGTCTCACCTTCTCTATAATGTCGCATTTAGACGCACTTCACCCTACAGTCATTTAAACATTATACCACATTTGCCTCGAGTTGTCAAAGGCATTTTGTGAATTTTCGTAAACTTTTTAACGACTTTTTTATTTTTGTGGTAAAATTATTAAGCTGTTTTCAATATTACCAATACATATATTTGATTAAATTTGTTATAAATCAACCAAATGATTTGCTTAATCGTTTTCGAGATCGCGAAAATTTTCGGTAACATGTTCATATAGAAAATAAAATGAAAACTTTTCAGAATATTGTTAATAAAGCATCGCAGAGAAAACTTTTTTTACACAGTACTTCTGAATAAGAAAAGAACAAAAAAAAAGTTTCAAAAATGTCTTGACAAGTAAAAGATCATATGGTATAATATTAAAGTCGCTTAGATAGAGTGACACATATAAAAAAATGATAAACTGGAGAAGTCGCCTAGCCCGGTTTATGGCGCACGACTGGAACTCGTGTATGGGTTAATAGCTCATCGAGGGTTCGAATCCCTCCTTCTCCGCCAAAAAATCTCGTAAACACGTTGTTTGCGAGACTTTTTATTTTCTAAATATATGACACGAAGAAAACTTAATAAAGCAAAAAAATCGGACAGCCCGAAGACTGTCCGATCGAATGTTTTTGTGATTATTCTATGGTCGTGATGTCGCTTCCGAACCAAGTTGTTGATATCTCAGCGAGCTTGCCGTCCTGCTTCATTTCGTGAAGGATCTCCTCAATCTTGTCGCAAAGTGCCTGATCACCAAGTCTGAAGCCGATAGCGTACTCCTCTGGGTCAAGGCCGTCAGGAAGCACCTTGTAATCCTTGCCTGATGTGGATATCTCGTAGTTTGCAACTACTGAGTCAAGGAACGCTGCGTCTACCATGTTAAGTTCCAACTGCTGGAGGGCTTCAACATTTGTTGCAAGCTCTGTTGTTGTCGCACCATTTGCTACAACGTCAGATGCAAGAAGTGTTTCCTGTGCTGTTGAGCCGTTCTGTACGGCAATGTTCTTGCCTGCAAGATCAGCCTGTGAAGCAACGTCGCTTGAGCCGTTTACAACGAACACCATTTCATTCTTCATGTAAGGCTCGCTCATGAGCATTACTTTCTTTCTCTCATCGCTGACAGAAAGGCCGTTCCAGATACAATCTATTGTGCCGGCATTAAGGTCCTGCTCCTTTGTATCCCAGTTTACAGAGTAAGTTTCAAGCTCTACACCAAGTCTTGAGCAAACTTCCTTTGCAACGTCGATATCAAAGCCTACAATGTTGTCGTTCTCGTCTGTGTAGCCCATTGGCTTGAATGTTGGGTCAAGACCAAGCACAAGCTTGCCTGAATCAAGAACTTTCTGAAGTGAGTTATCCTCACCTGTTGCAGCGGCTGTGCTGTTTGTGCCTGCTACTGATGAAGAATCAGATGTGCTTCCGCAGCCTACAGCCAAAAGCATCATGGCAGCAGCGGAAAGTGATGCGATAGTCTTAAAAATAGATCTTTTCATTATTAACTTCCTTTCGGGTATCGTCAAAATACCATTTCATACGTTTTAACACTTTAATATAATAACATATTATAACGTCACTGTCAATTATCATTATTGCCCAAACCTTTGCAGGCTGTGGGTGCTTTTTCATAGAAAATGACCGCAGATAGGCGAAAATCAGCACTTACCAAGCTTTTTCGCTCTTTCCATAAACCTTGCATACTTGCCTATTACCGCTTCTCCCTGTGTGATACCTGCATTTTTCAGTATCTCCAAAGGCTTTTCGGGATAGTCTGCTGTATATTCAAGCTCCAACTCATAGTCGGTCACGCCGAGATATTCGCTTTTGTCTAGGCATATCTCAACATGGTCGAAATCAGTGCAGAGCTTGCGCTGAGTATGCAAAGAGCCTGTAAGGTCAGCGGCAGGGAAATCTCTCCCCACAAGCTTTGAAAGCTCCTGTGCGGTGAGCGTTTCAGGCAGGCTGTCAAGCTCACGCTCAAACTCTTTTTTCACATGGAGTGCACCGTTTTCGGAGATAGGTGCTTTAAGCTGCAAAAAATACTTTTCGCCTATCTGCCTGACACGGATACTTGTCATGCCTGAATCTCTTTGTGGGATATAATAAAAATTGGTCTGCTCGATTATTTTGTTCCACTGAAAAAGCTTTTCAGCGGTGTTATATTGTTCTTTTGTGAGAGAAATTTTTATCTCACGCTCTATATTTTCGTTCATGATATCCTCCTGAATATATTATCATTTCACTATATTATAGCAGTATCATGCCCTAAAGTCAACTGGCGTAAAAGGTTGACAAAATCCCATAAAAATAGTAGAATTTAAGTATATGATTTTAAGGAGAGTTTGAGATGTCAAGAATATTGACTCCACAGCAGAAGATAGAGCGGAGCATCGTTACTGATTTTCGCAGAGATATATGGAATAAATTCGTAATGGGATATGAGCGTTACGATATGATAAAGCCGGGGGACAAGATAGCTGTTTGCATATCAGGCGGCAAGGACTCAATGCTTCTTGCTAAGTGTATGCAGCATTTGCAGAAATATCAGGGAATGGATATCGGGCTGGAGTTTATTGTAATGAACCCCGGCTACAGCGACGCAAACAGGCAGAGAATAATCGACAATGCGGCGCTTATGGGAATACCCATAATGATGTTTGAAACAAAGGTCTTTGACATTGCATACAACACAAAACGCAACCCATGCTATCTTTGTGCAAGAATGAGGCGTGGCTGGCTTTACAAATTTGCGCAGGATCTTGGGTGCAACAAGATAGCTTTGGGACATCATTTTGATGATGTTATAGAAACCATACTCATGAGCATGGTATACGGCGGACAGATTCAGACTATGATGCCGAAGCTGCACTCGAGGAACTACGCAGGCATGGAGCTTATCAGACCCCTTTACATGGTGAAAGAGGCGGACATTATCCGCTGGGTGGAGCAGAACGATCTGCATTTTATCCGCTGTGCCTGCCGTTTCACTGAGAGCTACGAGGGGTCAGAGAAAAAGGGTGAGGTATCAAAGCGGCAGGAAATGAAGGAGCTTATAGCAAAGTTTCGTGCCACCAATCCCAACATCGAAAACAATATCTTCAAGAGCGTTTACAACGTCAATCTGCGTACTGTGATACAATACGAATACAAGGGCAAGAAGTACAATTTTATGGACACATATGATGATTATGACCCAAGCGTTCAGGCAGATGACGATGATGATGAGGGAATAGAGTAAAAAAGTTGTGAAAAGGGCTTGACAAAGCGGCAGAGATAGTGTATAATATATTACTGTAATTGGTTTGCTGCTATGGCTCAGTAGGTAGAGCACGTCCTTGGTAAGGACGAGGTCACCGGTTCAAGCCCGGTTAGCAGCTCCAGCAGGGACGTGTCCCTGCACCCAAATCCGCTATCATTTATGGTAGCGGATTTTTTTGTCGCCGCCCATGGCCACGATACCCTACACACAAAAAACACCGCCCGAACTCCTCGGACGGTGTTATATTTTTATCTCGTATTACAGATTTGTATACTCCATAAGGCTCTTATCCACCTCACGGGCAACATCTCTGCCCTCTCTGATAGCCCATACTACAAGTGACTGTCCTCTGCGCACGTCGCCTGCGGCAAAGACGTTCTTCACGTTCGTCTGTTGCGATATTAGTTCTGCCGTCTACCTCAACTCCAAAAGCCTTTGTGAGATAGCTTTCAGATCCCAGAAAGCCTGCCGCAATAAGAACAAGCTCGGTTTCTACCTTGTATTCGCTGCCCTCAACAGGCTTCATTATCGTTCTGCCTGACTTAGGGTCTTTCTCCGGGGAGAGCTTTACAAGCACTGCGCCCTTAAGATTGCCCTTTTTGTCTTTGAGAAACTCCTTGACAGTTGTCTGATAAACTCTCGGGTCATGACCGAACACACCGATAGCTTCTTCCTGACCGTAATCTGTCTTGCAGACCATTGGCCACTGCGGCCATGGGTTGTTCTCAGCTCTCGTGTCAGGAAGCTTTGGCATCATTTCAAGCTGCAAAACGCTCTTTGCGCCATGTCTTACGCTTGTACCAACGCAGTCATTTCCTGTATCTCCGCCACCTATTACCATGACGTTCTTGCCCTTTGCGGAAATGTGGTTTTTATCCGTAAGGCCGCCGTTCAGCAGCGCCTTAGTTGTGGATTTCAGAAAATCCACTGCAAAATAGATACCCTTTGCATCTCTGCCCTCGGCTTTGATATCTCTAGGGTTTGAAGCACCACAACAAAGTATTACTCTGTCGAAGTCCTTGAGAAGCTCAGCCGCTGTGATATCCTTGCCCACATTAACGCCTGTGCGGAACTCGATGCCCTCTTCTTTCATTATGTTTATCTTGCGCTCGATTATCTGCTTTTCAAGCTTCATGTTCGGTATGCCGTACATAAGCAGACCGCCCACTCTGTCCTCACGCTCGAAAACTGTTACACTGTGACCTCTCTGATTGAGCTGGTCAGCGGCAGCAAGACCTGACGGACCTGAGCCTATAACAGCGATAGTCTTTCCTGTTCTTACCTTTGGCACTCTTGCTGAAGCATATCCGCAGGCATAGGCATTTTCGATAATGCCGTATTCGTTAGCCTTTGTGGTAACAGCGTCGCCATTAGCTCCGCAGGTGCAGGCTTTTTCGCAAAGCGCAGGACAAACTCTTGATGTGAACTCAGGAAAATTATTCGTCATATGAAGTCTGTAATATGCCTGCTCCCAGTTGCCCTTGTATATAAGGTCGTTCCATTCAGGGATAAGATTGTTAAGCGGACAGCCTGAAAATGCGTTGCCTATCTTCATTCCTGCCTGACAGAACGGCACACCGCAGTCCATACATCTTGCTCCCTGCTTTTGCTGCTCCTCCTTTGAAAGAGGAGTGTGAAATTCATTAAAATTCTTTATACGTTCCTCAACGGAGAACGCTGCTGCGTCCTCACGCTTATAGTCCATAAAACCAGTTGGCTTTCCCATATCTCAACTATACTTGCTTTCACGGCAAGTATATCCTCCTTTCGATTTTAAAAGTACAATATCTCATGTGCGCAGGCTTACTGCTTGCCGTTGATGATCTGATAGAATGCTTCTATCTGCGCCTGATCGCTGCTCATACCCTTTTCTTCCATTGAAGCTATAGCAGACATCATCTTCTTGTAATCGTGAGGGATTATCTTCTTAAACTTAGGCAGATATTCCTCAAAGTCATCAAGAATACGCTTGCCCTTTTCAGAGCCTGTTGCGTCAACGTGCTGCTGGATAAGGTCTTTGAGCTGAATGATATCGTACTTCTCCTTGACCTCAGAGAAAAGTACCATTTCCTTGTTGAGTCTTGTGTAAAGGTGTCTGTCCTCGTCAAGAACGTAAGCTACACCGCCTGACATACCTGCCGCAAAGTTTTTGCCCGTCTTGCCGATAACTACCACACAGCCGCCTGTCATATACTCACAGCCGTGGTCGCCAACGCCCTCGACAACTGCCACTGCGCCTGAGTTTCTTACGCAGAAACGCTCGCCTGCAACACCGTCGATGAACGCCTTACCGCTTGTTGCGCCGTAAAGTGCAACGTTACCGATAATGATATTGTCCTCGGCTTTGAAAGTGGAATCCTTCGGAGGATAAACAACGAGCTTACCGCCTGAAAGTCCCTTTCCGAAATAATCGTTAGAGTCGCCCACAAGCTCGAGGGTCAAGCCGTTCGGGATAAATGCGCCGAAGCTCTGTCCGCCTGAGCCGTTGCAGACTATCTTGTATGTATCGTCAGCAAGTGTGTTATAATACTTTCTTGTTATCTCTGAGCCGAAGATAGTACCGAATGAACGGTCTGTGTTCTTGACATTTACTGTGATAGACTTCTTCTCACCGCTACCCAGATTTTTCTCGAACTCCTTCATGAGTACCTTTTCATCAAGAGTGTTTTCAAGCTTGAAGTCATACTTGGATTTCTTGTTGTATTCTACCTTTTCTGAAACGTAATCAGAGTTGATGATATTAGAAAGGTCAACTTGTGCCGCAGTGCCTGTGATACCAGCCTTTGGCTTGATAAGGTCAATTCTTCCCACAAGCTCGTCAACTGTTCTTACGCCAAGCTTTGACATATATTCTCTAAGCTCGGAAGCCACAAATATCATAAAGTTCATTACATATTCAGGCTTGCCAGGGAACTTCTTTCTAAGCTCTGGGTTCTGTGTTGCAACACCAAATGGACAAGTATCAAGATTACATACTCTCATCATTGCACAGCCGAGTGTTATCAGCGGAGCTGTTGCAAAGCCGAACTCCTCTGCGCCAAGGATCGCTGCGATAACAACGTCACGGCCTGTCATGAGCTTGCCGTCTGTTTCGATAACGACCTTGTTTCTAAGACCGTTCTTGATAAGGGTCTGATGTGCTTCTGCAAGTCCAAGCTCCCATGGAAGTCCTGCATTGTAGATAGAGTTTCTCGGAGCCGCACCTGTACCGCCGTCATAGCCTGAGATAAGGATAACACCTGCGCCTGCCTTTGCAACGCCTGCCGCAACTGTACCAACACCGCACTCAGAAACGAGCTTTACAGAAATTCTTGCGTTCTTGTTTGCGTTTTTCAGGTCATAGATAAGCTGAGCCAAGTCCTCGATAGAATAGATATCGTGGTGTGGCGGAGGTGAGATAAGCGACACGCCAGGTGTGGAGTGTCTTGTTTTAGCTATCCATGGATAAACCTTTTTGCCAGGAAGATGTCCGCCCTCGCCAGGCTTTGCGCCCTGTGCCATTTTTATCTGTATCTCATCAGCAGATGTGAGGTATCTTGAAGTTACACCGAAACGTCCCGAAGCCACCTGCTTGATAGCTGAACATCTGTCCTCAGAAGTACCCTTTGTGAGAAGTCTGTCAAGGCTCTCACCGCCCTCGCCTGAGTTTGACTTGCCGTGAAGTCTGTTCATTGCGATAGCAAGTGCTTCATGAGCTTCCTGCGAGATAGAGCCGTAGGACATAGCGCCCGTCTTAAATCTTCTTACAATAGAGTCAACGCTCTCAACTTCCTCCAGCGGAACAGGATTTTCAGCAAAGTTGAAATCCATAAGACCTCTGATGTTCACAGGGTCCATTTCCTCAGAGATAAGCTTTGAATACTTCTTGTATGTTTCATAGTCGCCAGTCCTTGCAGCCTGCTGGAGCAGATAGATAGACTGAGGATTGTAGAGATGCTCCTCCTTGCCGCTTCTGAACTTGTGGCTTCCTCTTGATTCAAGCTCTGTGTCTGTGCCAAGTCCAAGAGGGTCAAAGGCTGATGTATGAAGTCTGTCAACATTTTTCTCGATGTCAGATATTGTGATACCGCCTATCCTGCTGACAGTGCCTGTGAAATACTTGTTTATAACGTCCTGACCGATACCGATAGCCTCGAATATCTGTGAGCCTTGATATGACTGTATAGTAGAGATACCCATTTTTGAAGCTATCTTTACGATACCATGGAGAACAGCCGCATTATAATCGTCAACAGCGGCATAGTAATCCTTGTCGAGAAGGTCGTCAGCAATAAGCTCGTGGATAGTTTCCTGAGCAAGATAAGGGTTGATAGCGGAAGCACCATAGCCAAGCAGTGTTGCAAAGTGATGAACTTCTCTAGGCTCGCCGCTTTCGAGGATAATAGCAAGAGATGTTCTCTTCTTTGTAACAACAAGGTGCTGATGAAGCGCTGATACTGCAAGCAGTGACGGGATAGCAAGGTGGTTCTCGTCAACTCCCCTGTCTGAAAGGATAAGGATATTTGCGCCCTCGCTGAACGCCTTGTCTGCTTCTATATAAAGTCTGTTTATAGCCTTTTCAAGTCTTGTGTTCTTATAATAAAGTATAGGGATAACAGCTACCTTAAAGCCAGGAATGTGCATATTCTTTATTTTAAGGATATCTGTCGAGGTAAGGATAGGGTCGTGTATCTTCATTACCTTGCAGTTTTCAGGCTTTTCTTCAAGAATGTTGCCGTCCTCACCGATATAGACAGTTGTGGAGGTAACTATTTCCTCTCTGATAGCGTCTATAGGAGGATTTGTTACCTGTGCAAAGAGCTGTTTGAAGTAGTTGAACAGTGGCTGAGGCTCTTTTGAAAGCACCGCAAGCGGGCTGTCTGTACCCATAGCGGCAATAGACTCAGAGCCGTTCTTTGCCATTGGCAGGATAGATGTCATAACGTCCTCATAGGTATAGCCAAAAGCTTTCTGAAGTCTCTGTCTTTCCTCGTAGCCGTGTTCCTCTACCTTGATGTTTGGTATCTTAAGGTCTTTAAGTCTGACAAGGTTGCTGTCAAGCCACTCGCCGTAAGGCTGCTTTGAAGCATAGTATTCCTTAAGCTCGTCATCGTCGATAACTCTGCCCTGAACAGTATCAACAAGAAGCATTTTGCCTGGGCGAAGTCTTTCCTTTTCAACGATATTGTCTGACGGGATAGGAAGTGCGCCAACCTCAGATGAAAGGATAAGATTGCCGTCCTTTGTGATATAATATCTTGACGGACGCAGACCGTTTCTGTCAAGCACTGCACCCATGATATCTCCATCAGAGAAAAGGATAGAAGCAGGTCCGTCCCATGGCTCCATCATAGTTGCGTAATACTGATAGAAGTCTTTCTTAGCCTGACTCATCGTGCCATTGTTATCCCATGGCTCAGGGATCGTTATCATGACAGCCAGCGGCAGATCCATTCCACTCATGACCAAAAATTCAAGCGTGTTGTCGAGCATTGCAGAGTCAGAGCCTTCTGTGTTTACAACAGGTGTGACCTTATCGAGGTCGCCCTTCAAATGCTCAGACTTCATCGTTTCCTCACGGGCGAGCATTTTATCAGCATTGCCTCTGATAGTGTTTATCTCACCGTTGTGAACGATCATTCTGTTAGGATGCGCCCTCTGCCAGCTTGGGTTTGTGTTGGTAGAAAATCTTGAATGTACCATAGCGATAGCAGACTCGTAGTCCTTATCCTGAAGGTCAGGGAAGAACTTTCTAAGATCCTGCACAAGGAACATTCCTTTATATACTATAGTTCTGCTTGAAAGTGATACAACGTAGGTGTCCTCATTCGACTGCTCGAACACACGTCTTGCAACATATAGCTTGCGGTCAAAGTCAAGGCCCTTTTTAACGCCCTTTGGACGCTTGATGAAGCACTGCATTATGGCAGGCATACACTGGGCAGCTCTCTTGCCAAGCACCTCAGGCTTTGCAGGAACGACTCTCCAGCCAAGGATCTCCAGGCCCTCTTTTTCGGCGATTATCTCAAACATCTTCTTTGCCTGATTTCTCGCAAGCTCGTTCTGTGGGAAGAAGAACATACCAACAGCATAATCTCTCTCCTCGCCAAGCGTGATCCCAAGCTCTGCGGCGGCGATCTTCTTGAAGAATTTATGTGAGATCTGAAGCAGGATACCTACTCCGTCACCTGTTTTGCCCTCTGCGTCCTTACCAGCACGATGCTCAAGCGTTTCAACGATAGTCAGCGCATTTGCAACAGTATCGTGGCTCTTTTTGCCCTTAATGTTCACAACAGCACCTATTCCGCAGTTATCATGCTCGAATTTCGGTGAATACAGGCTTTTTACATTAGTCATATCCTCCATGCGTTCCATTTTTATCACCCTTTCCTGCCAAACTGTAAAAAAATTATAGCTTATCGTTCAGCAACGTATGTTATTTCACGGCTCATAGCCGATTTTTAGCTGTTTTTAACAAAAAAATTTGCAGGAAGAAATTAAAATCCTGCAATCCTGCATAAGTGCCAACAAACTCAAAGCGTGGTTTTTCGCACAAATGCAAGAAAATAGCCTTTTGCCGTCTTTTTTGACGGCTTAATCATTATAACACACATTACAGCAAAATGCAAGAGCGAATGATAAAACTTGCATAAAATCATTATTAATTTTTAGTTAATCGGTATACACATATAACTTATAATTTCATATCGCTTTCCTAGGTAAACCTTGCAAACTAACGTAACAACGCTCTTTTCAGCTTATTTACAGCCATTTTCAGCGGAGAATCGTACTCTTTGTAAAAATGCTGATAATCCTTAGAATTGTTCCAGTCACCACCCCATTTCCAGCCATGACGCCTGAAAATGCAATAGCAAAGGTCTGTTCTGTCAATCTTGTGATCAAAAGCCTTGTCACGGTCTGCATACTCTGTAGCATTGGCAGGCATGACCTTATCCCCCACTATATAGGGATTTATAAGAGGGTTTATGTCTATCGCCCTGCCGTAACTGTGAGCCGAAATAGTGTTTGTACCAGCCACCACCCTATAGTTGAAGGCAGAGGAATTGTTATCCGCCATTGACCTTTCATCATCAGCGTCATACTCGTCCACGAGCTTGATTTTTTCTATCTCATAACCGCCCTCGAAAAGCTCATAGAAGATATCCAGAACCTCCTGCGCAAGCTTCCTCGCCACGATAAGCTCCCCAGACTGCACCTTATGCTCAAAGTCATAATATCTCACACGCAGATAGGCAAGGTCGCCCAGCTTCACATAGGGATTTTCCTTATAGGAAACGCCTTTGATACGCTCTATCACCTCATTTGGAAGCTCCTCAGCCGTAAAGCCCTCTCTGTATAATATCTTTTCCATAAAAAACACTCCTTACAAAAAGCGGTCAAGGCATGATACCTTGACCGTCCTTATTATTTATCCGCAGACTTGTAGTACATAACAACAGGCGTACCGTAAGGCACGTTGTCATAAACATATTTGGCGTCGTCATAGCTCATATTTATACAGCCGTGAGAGCCGTTGTATTTGTATATCTCACCGCCGAAATATCCGCCTCGCCACGTTGAATCGTGAAGACCTATTCCGCAGAGAGAAACGTTGTTCCAGAAGTTGCACTTTGTATCCCACTCGTCGCCATCGGCATTTGTGTCTTTCATACGCTTGTTGGTCTCCTTTGACCACAGCTTATAAACACCGGGGAGAGTTGTTCTCGCCTTAGATGTGGTCTGACCTGAAACTATATAGGTATCGAGCTTTTTCTTACCCTTTTCATAATACCACAGGTGCTGGTCGGTAAGGTCTATCTCGATATAAGTGTCGCCTATATCATCGTCCTTGCTTCTCGCAGACTCAACGCCTGTAAAGTCATAATAGCCGGTACTGTAATAGATAGGGTCTACCTTGTCAACGCTCTCGCCCTTTTCAAGCATATCCACAAGATCGTCACAAGTCTTTTCTTGATCTATCCACCAGCCGTATTTAGCATCAGAGCTTGTCGGCACGATTATGTCGCCCTGCAAAGTGGCGTGGAATTTTCTCTTAGTATTATATGTATCATACTTCTTTGCGAGCTTTTCCACATACTCCATGGCTTTCTTTCTGTCCACAGTGTAGCTTCCGTCATCTTTGAGCTTTATAATCTTCATAAGCTCCTCGCCCGTGAGAGTTTCTGTGGTGTAGTCAAAATCGTATGTGACAGAAAGCTGGAAAACATCATTTCGTTTCTTGCAATCGTTCTCAAGGTCTGCGCCCTTCACCTTTGGAAGAGAATAACAACCTGTGTCCTTGTCAAGCTCAACGCTAAGCTCACCTGCCGCCACGCTTTGCGTAACATAAGCTTCAAGCTTTTTCATATCGGTTATCTTGTTTCCCTGCACCTCAGGGGTGATAACATAAGCCGTCTTATCCTCGTTAAGACCAAGCTTTGCGTCGGCAGTTTCAACATCGCCCCAGTTTGCTTTCTCCACAAGTTTCTGAAGCTTCTCAACATCAAATGTGATGTCCTCATTAAAGCTATAAGTGGAGTTCTGTATAAATCCCGAGAACCATGTTTTTCTGTTCACGCTGTCATAGATCTTCTGAAGCTCGTCCTTGCCGCTTAGTCTGTAATCAAAATCAGCCGTCTTGAAAACAACAGGCGTGCCGTCAATAGTTTTGACCGTAAGTTCATAAGGCATATCATTCACACCGAGCAGGTCGCAGGCCTGTTCAAATGTCCTTCCGCCCACGTCAATGCCATTCACTGTTGTGCCGCTCAGGAATCTGTTGCTATAGTAAGCTCTTCCAATGAAATATCCTCCGCCCACAACTATCACGATAGCCGCTGCCGCAGTGCCGCAGATAATGCCGATATTGTTGCGTTTTTTCTTTCTTTTCTTATTCTTTGATGAACCTTTGACAGAGCTGTTTTTCTTCACAGATGCCGCAGTCTTTTTCTTTATTTTTGTGGAATTTTCCGTCATCAATTATCCTCCTGTACAAAATGACGTTCGGCATTTGCCGACAATGTATCAAGAATAATTATATCATGCTTTTTTCCTTTTGTCTATAGGATAGACTGAAAAATTTGTCACAAAAAGAGTGTCGGATATTCTTATTTAATGTACAAATAAACGTACTGCAAAAAAATACACGCAAACACAGTAAAAAAATATCGGGCAGATAACTCCACCCGATACAATATCAGTCTTTTATATACTTGTTCTTGACCTCGCTGTAGGTCTTGCAGAAGCGGTCATGGGAGATATACGCTCCCCAGCTCATGTTATCATCCACCTGAGGATCCATAACATATACCTGACCGTTTATTGTTACCTCCACCCACATATGATAGCCATAACCGCCTGCCGCCATAGCGGTCTTGCCGTCAACGGTCTTTGCGTCAAAGCCTATGTAGTTAAGCATTGCGGCGTAAACGTAAGAATATTCTGTGCAAGTGCCGTAACCGTCCTCAAGAACAGCCTTAACAGGATTTGCCCAGCCGCCGTAATCGTAGACCGTGTTCTTTATAATATAATCGTAGCAAGCCACAGCCTTTTCGTAGTTTGTCATATCATCTGATATTATCTTATCGAGATATTTCAGAAGTATCTTTTCTTCCTTTGCGCTGAGCGTTGCCTTTGGGGTAAGCACTGCAGAATTAAGTCGCTGTGCAGGGGTCTTGCCGTTGTCGGCAACAGGCACAGTGGTTGTAGTTGTGACAGGCTTTTTAGTTGTTGTCACCTTAGCGGTGGTGGTCTTTTTCTTGGTAGTAGTCACCGCTGGCGTTGTGGTCGTAACAGGGGCAGTTGTTGTCTTTGCAGTGGTAGTAGTTTTTGCAGTAGTAGTTTTCACTGTTGTAGTCTTTTTTGTAGCCTTTGAGGCAACAGTATCGCTGTCAGTAGTGCTGACAGGGGCGGAAGTAACAGCAGAAACCTTTGTTTCAGACTTTGAAGCCTGCTGAGTTTTCTTTGTCACAAGGCTTACTGATATACTGATCTTTGTGTCAGCGGAAGTCACGCTCTGCACTGCGGTCACTGATGCCGGCTTCTGTGCTGTAATAGAAGTTGTAACGCTGTCTGACATCAAAGTTGTTTTGCCAGTTGACTTAGTTGTTTCACTTTTGGCAGTTTTTACAGCCTTTACAGCCTCGGTCTGAGAATTTTTCGCAGTTTCCTTGACGGCTGATGTTGTAAGAACAGTTGTGATATTCCCGATCTGCTCAGATGTTTCCTTGTCAGAAACAGCAGAAATGACCTTTGCATTTTCAGGTGGCATGACCGCACATGGCTGGATAACGTTTTTATCAAGTGTCGCAAAAGTCACAGCAGATACTGTCACAACTCCGCAGGCAGAAAGCACAGCCACACAGCGGGATATCCCCGACTTCAAATAACCCAATTCAGAACGCTCCTTTCAAATGTGATAAACTACACCATATTATAATGAATAAGGTTACAAAAGTCAAGGGGCATTGTAATCAAATTGTAATTTTAAAGCCGTTTTTTCGCTCGTTTATGAAGTTTATATGAACATCAAGTTACAACCATTGTACATTTTATATCCCAGGAACGACAATAAGGGTTCTATTTTTATCACTTTTAACAAATTTCGCAAAACTTTTATTAATAATACCGAAAAACGGACACCTGCGTTACAAAAGCCCATATTTTCCACGATATTTTACATATCTATCCACAAAATCACCCACGCAAAAAAAAGAACGCTGACACAAGCCAGCGTTCCCTTTTTGAAGTATATGAAGTATATATGGAGAAAAAAGTATATGTGTAAATTTCATCTTTTTGTCTTTCTCTTATTGTATTTATATCATACTCCGCCAATGTGACAGTTTTATGATAGTGTGCTGAAAACTAATACACAAAAAACAAGTACAAAAAAACGCCTGCCATATGACAGACGTTTTCTCTTAGTTTAAGTAAATTACTCAGCCTGAGGTGCTCCTACAGGGCAAGTACCTGCGCAAGAACCGCAGTCGATGCACTCGTCAGCGTTAATAACACACTTACCATCAGCCTCGGAGATAGCTCCTACTGGACATGCGTCCATGCAAGCGCCGCAGCCGATGCACTCATCACTAATCTTATAAGCCATTTTCACAGACCTCCTTGCATAAATTCTACAAGTATCATATCAAATACTATACTTATATAATAACACATTTTCTGAAAAAATCAAGGGGTTTTCGGCATTTCATAAAAATTTCACATAGATTTTAAGTGATTTTTCGGTTAGTATTCACTAATTGACTAGATATTTGCCAATTCCTGCTGTGAGATAAGTGCAAATCCTGCTTCACTCAAAGCTTGCAGAGCGGCTGTAACGTTCTCCACTCTAAGGATAAGATAAGCCGTGTTTTCCTTAGTGTTTATGAATGCAGAATACATATACTCAACGCTGATGTTGTCATTGTAGAGAGCTTTCATTGCTTCTGAAAGTCCGCCCGGGCGGTCATTTATCTCCACTGCAAGCACCTGAGTGGTGGTAACGGAAAAGCCCTCTGTTTTCAAGGCTGAAACTGCTTTTTCAAAATCGTCAACGATAAGTCTGAGAATACCGAAATCCTTTGTGTCAGCAAGCGACATTGCACGGATATTCACATCATTATCCCCAAGTATTTTTGTAACGGCAGACAATCTGCCAGGTCTGTTTTCAATAAAAACCGAAAGCTGTTTTACTGTCATAAAATTACCCCCTGTCTTTTAGACAAGCTTTCTCTTGTCGATAACTCTTACTGCCTTGCCCTCAGAACGTGGAATGCTCTTTGGCTCAACAAGTCTTATCTTCGCCTTGATACCAAGGATATTATGGATATCGTTGGATATCTTCTTTTCAAGATCCTCGATAGACTTGACAGTATCAGAGAACATATCGTCATTAAGCTCGACTCTTATCTCGAAAGTATCAGAATTGTTCACCCTGTCAACGACTATCTGATAGTTAGGGCTTGCCTTTGATATCTTAAGAAGCACTGACTCTATCTGCGATGGGAACACGTTTACGCCCTTAATGATGAGCATATCGTCGCTTCTGCCCATTGGCTTGCACATTTTGACGAGAGTTCTGCCACATGAGCATTTCTCTCTTGTAAGAATACAAATATCTCTTGTTCTGTATCTCAGCAGAGGGAAAGCTTCCTTTGTGATACTTGTGAATACAAGCTCGCCCTTTGAGCCTTCAGGAAGCACCTCTCCCGTGTCAGGGTCGATTATCTCTGCGATAAAGTTGTCCTCATTGATGTGCATACCGGACTGTGCTTCGCACTCGAAAGCTACGCCAGGACCGCTTGTTTCTGTCAGACCATAGATATCGTAAGCCTTGATACCAAGAAGATTCTCTATCTCGTGACGCATTTCATCCGTCCAAGGCTCAGCACCGAAGATACCAGCTTTGAGTGTAAGCTCCTCTGGCTTTATGCCCATTTCCTTTACAGTTTCACCTATATAAGCGGCATATGACGGAGTACAGCACAGGATAGTAGAACCTAGATCCTGCATGAACTGTATCTGTCTTTCTGTGTTTCCTGATGACATCGGCAGTGTAAGACAGCCCACCTTATGAGAGCCGCCGTTAAGACCTGCTCCGCCTGTAAAAAGTCCATAGCCATATGCAACGTGGCAAACGTCGTCTTTTGTTCCGCCTGCGGCAACTATAGCTCTTGCACAGCAATTTTCCCAAAGGTCGATATCATGCTGAGTGTAGAAAGCCACAACTCTCTTGCCTGTGGTTCCGCTTGTAGAATGTATTCTCACGCACTCTGAAAGCGGCTTTGCAAGCAGACCGTAAGGATAAGCCTCACGCAGATCAGCCTTTGAAAGGAACGGCAGCTTGTACAGGTCCTCAATGCCGTGGATATCATCAGGCGTTACGCCCTTTTCTTCCATAAGCTTCTTGTAGTATGGCACATTGTCCCAGACGTGCTTGACCTGCTTGACAAGTCTTTCGCTCTGGAGCTTTTTCATGTCCTCGTGCGCCATGCACTCGATCTCTTCGTTCCAATATTTTCCCATTGGAACACACCTCCTGTTAAAATGGTTTCGGTCATATTACTCGGGTATCAACTTTGCACAAGTATCATACGCCGTACATTTCTTCAAGCATCTTAATGCCTGTTTTCGTTTTGAACACCTTGTCACGGAAGCTTTTTATGCTCTCTTTGGAAAGGCTGTCCTCGAAAGCGTTCACAAGGAAATCTGCTTCCAAGAGTATCTGCCAGTCAAGCCCCTGGGCGCCCTCATAGGTGTGATGATGTGCGATAAGAAAGCACACCCTGTCTATGATATCCTCATCAAAGTCAAGCTCTGTGAGCATTTTCCGTGCAGGCTCAGGACCTAACTGTTCCTGAAGCTTTCCGCCGCATTGACCCTTGCCGTATCTCTCCTCCGCAGGCTTTATGCCTATATCATGCACCACCGACGCAACGTCAAGACAGTACATAGCGCGGATATCAAGCCCCTCTGCCCTGCCGATAACACGGGCAAAGGTATGCACCTTTATAAAATGCTGTATACGCTTAGGGTCGCCGCTGAAAAACTCGGTCATTTTTATGATAAGACCGCTTATCTCATCCATTATTTTACCTCTCTGCCGAGAGCGAACGCCTTTTTATTCAGTTCAAGGAACTTTGCAGGAACACAGTTTTCAAGAGCCTTCTGCCAAACGTCCTCGTCAAAAGCCATTTTAGTTGACACAACACCCATGAGAACAACGTTTGAAGCCTTTGCAGTACCAGCCTGCTCCGCAAGTGCCAGTGCGTCAACAGCGATAACGTCAACGCCCTCTGCTTTAAGCTTGCCTATGATATCCTCAGGATAAACAGCCGCACCTGTGATAACAGGCATTGGGTCTATCTGCTGAGTTGAAGTGATGATATGTCCGCCCTTCTTGAGATATGAAACATATCTTGCGGCTTCAAGCTGTTCAAAGCTGATGATGATATCAGCTTCGCCTTTTTCAACTACAGGCGAGCATACCTCGCTGCCGTACTTAACGTATGTAACAACAGAGCCGCCACGCTGGCTCATTCCGTGTACCTCGCTGACCTTGACATCAAAGCCCTGTGAAAGAAGCACGTTTCCTATTATTCTTGACGCAAGCAGAGAGCCCTGTCCGCCTACGCCCACTATCATAATTGATCTTGTTTTCATTATTTACACCTCGAAATATATGTTATCATTAGTCGCATATCGCACCCAGCTTACACATTTCCTTGCATATGCCGCAGCCTACGCACTGTGTATGGTCGATAACGCACTTGCCGTCATGGATAGATATAGCAGGACAGCCTATCTTCAGGCACTGCTTACAGCCAACGCACTTATCTTTGTTTACCTTGAGCGGTGGATTGTGCTTTACATATTTAAGAAGTGCGCATGGACGTCTTGAAATAATAACGCTTGGTTCTTCCTTGGCAAGCTCTTCCTTGATAACAGCCTCTGTTTCAGCCATGTGATATGGGTCAACGACTCTTACGCTCTTGATACCAAGTGAATGGCAGAGCATTTCAAGGTCAACGGCATAAGCGGGGTCGCCCTTAAGGTTTTTACCAGTTGTAGGGTTCTGCTGATGACCTGTCATACCTGTGATAGAGTTATCGAGAATGATAACAGTTGAATTTGTGGAGTTATATGCAACGTTCACAAGACCTGTCATACCGCTGTGCATGAATGTAGAGTCACCGATAACGGCAACAGACTTCTTCTCAGCCTCTGCACCTCTTGCCTTGTTAAATCCGTGAAGTCCGCTGATAGAAGCACCCATGCAGATAGTTGAATCCATAGCACAAAGCGGTGCTGTTGCGCCGAGAGTGTAACAGCCGATATCGCCTGATACCATAACGCCCAGCTTATGCAGGCAATAGAACAGACCTCTGTGAGGACATCCCGGACACATAACAGGAGGTCTTACAGGCACGTTATCCTCAAATGTGATATACTCATTCTTCTCGCCAAGTATCTTTTCGGCAACGATAGTCTGTGATATCTCACCCATAAGGCTGAAAAGCTCCTTGCCGATAACGTTCACACCGTTCTTCTTGCAGTGTGTTTCGATAACATCGTCAAGCTCCTCGATTACATAGACCTTTTCGCACTTTGCGGCAAAGTCCTTTATTATCTGAATTGGCATTGGGTTTACGATACCGAGTTTGAGATATGAAGCCTTGTCGCCCAAAGCTTCCTTTGCATACTGATATGAGATACCGCTTGTGATAACGCCTATCTTTGTATCGTTCATCTCTACCTTGTTGAGCGGTGAAGTTTCGGCATAATCAGCGATAGCCTTCATTCTTGCCTCAACAACAGGGTGACGGCGGATAGCGTTACCAGGCATCATAACATACTTCTGGATATTCTTTTCATATGGGATATTCTCCCTTTCCTCTCTCTCGCAAAGCTCAACGGCTGACTGAGAATGAGAAACTCTGGTGGACAGTCTTACGATAACAGGAACATCGAACTTTTCAGAAAGCTCGAAAGCAGCCTTAGCAAACTCCTTGCACTCCCTTGAATCGGAAGGCTCTATCATCATTGTCTTAGAAGCGATGGCATGGTGACGTGAATCCTGCTCGTTCTGTGACGAGTGCATACCAGGGTCATCGGCGACAGCTATTACCATACCTGCCGTTACGCCTGTGTAGCCTGCTGTGTAAAGAGGGTCAGCGGCAACGTTAAGACCAACGTGCTTCATTCCGCAGAAGCTTCTTGCACCGCCTATAGAAGCGCCAAGAGCCACTTCCATTGCCACCTTTTCATTAGGCGCCCACTCAGCATATACCTCGTCATATTTTGCAACAGCTTCTGTTATCTCAGTTGACGGAGTGCCGGGGTAAGATGATACCACCTTACAGCCTGCCTCATACAGACCTCTTGCAAACGCCTCGTTTCCAAGCATTAGTTTTTTCATACAATAAATCTTTCCTTTCACTGCACCGACCATTTTTTCGTGGTCGGTAAAAATAAACAATAATTAAAATAGACACAAGTAATTATACCACAAATTTCACCAAAATGCAACAGCTTTTTTGATTTAAAGCACCAATAGAGTGTTATAAAAAGTTTGCTTACGGCAATTTTGTCAGTTTGCATAAAATATCAAGGGAGCTTCTGTGCAAAAATTTATGCCAGCTTACACGTTTTGAGCAACAAAAAATAAATCGCCGCCAGGCGATACCATAATTCCTCATTCCTCACTCCTCATTCTTAACACTCCTCATTTCTCATTCTCACCTCCTCACTTGTTAAAAAAATTGTACTTGAAAAAAGAGCATAAATGTTGTATAATAACAAAGTATACTTATATTTACGTTCGGAGGATATACATAATGAAAAAATACACACTTGACGAGGTCTACACAGCCGATATGACGGCGTTTCAGAGAGAAAGATATAACAGAGTTGCGGATGAGTTTGAAAAGCTTTTCGGTGAAAAGCCAACTGCTTTCTTCTCAGCTCCAGGCAGAACTGAGGTAGGCGGCAATCACACCGACCACAACTTCGGATGTGTTCTTGCGGCAGGCGTTTCACTTGACGTTATCGCTGCTGTCGCTCCTGACAACGAAGAGAACGTTATTACAATAAAGTCCGAGGGCTTCCCAATGGACACTGTGAACGTTGATGACGATACGATCTACGAGGAGCAGAAAAACACTTCTGCGGCACTTATAAGAGGTATGTCCGCAGGCTTTAAGAAGAATGGCCACAAGGCAGGGGGCTTCAAGGCTTATGCTACTTCAAACGTGCTCAAAGGCTCCGGACTTTCTTCATCTGCGGCTTATGAAGTGCTTATCGGCACTATCCTCAATGGTCTTTACAACGAGGGCGAGGTTTCTGCTGTGGAAATAGCTCAGATAGCTCAGTTTGCGGAAAATGTATATTTTGGCAAGCCGTCAGGTCTTATGGACCAAATGGCTTCATCAGTAGGCGGATTTATCACTATCGACTTTGCTGACGAAAAGCACCCTGTTATCGACTCTGTAAAGTTCGATTTCACAAAAAGCGGTCACGCACTGTGTATCGTCGACACAAAGGGCAACCATGCCGATCTCACCCCTGAGTATGCGGCTATCCCTGCGGAAATGAAGTCTGTTGCGGCTTTCTTCGGCAAAAAGGTGCTGAGAGAGATAACAAAGGAACAGCTTCTTGAAAACATCTGTGCAGTTAGAGAAAAGTGCAGTGACAGGGCTGTGCTTAGAGCGCTCCACTTCTTTGACGATAACGAGAGAGTTGGCAAGGAAGCTTCCGCACTTTCAGAGGGGGACTTTGACGCTTTTCTGAGCCTTATCAATGAATCAGGAGATTCATCATTCAAATATCTTCAGAACATCTATGCTTCTTCTGCCCCAAACGAGCAGGGTCTTTCACTTGCTCTGTATCTTGCAAAGCAGGCTCTTGGAGGTGAGGGTGCTTGCAGAGTTCACGGCGGTGGCTTTGCAGGAACTATCCAAGCATTCGTACCTGAAAAGAAGCTTGAAGCTTTCAAGGCTGAAATGGAGAGAGTATTCGGTGAAGGCTCGTGCTATGTGCTGTCCATAAGACCTGTTGGCGGCGTGCAGATCGACCTTTAATATAGGAGTTGTCATGAAAAATCCATTTGCAGGCTTGAAGAAAAAGCAGGTGAAGTTGCAGTTTTCCACCTGCGGAGAGATAATGATAGACGGACTTCCCTTTGCTTTCGGAGTGGAGAGTGCAGGGAAAGCATCAGACAAAGGGCTTTGCGTCTCGATATCCGGTGAAGCTGTCAATGACGGACGTGTTACCTTTTCAAACCTTGAATACTACGAAAACCATGGTGGAAAGATAACCCTTGTGAAGCATGGCTTTTCACTTGTCACCAAAAAGGACGGCAAGAAAATTTATCAGGCGAAGTTTACCAAAATACCTATCACCGAAAAGGACACCTCAGTGCTTTTCAGAAAGCTCACCGAGGAAGAGGTCGTCCAACGGCTCAACTGCGAGATAGCTTTTAAGGTGACCCCTCATTTCAGCGGTGAGGACACACCCGAAGTCATGCTCACAGTTTATCCTTATGAAAATATGCTCACAGGGTCGGCTGTGCAGTGGCTAAAGGTCACGTCTGACAAGGACTATTTTCTGCACAAATATTCTAATAAATAACAGGAGAGTTTATCCCATATGAGAATGAGAAGAAAGAAAAATCTTGAGGCACGTCTTGAAGCCTGCGGAGATTATATTTTATATCTTGACCGTGACGAGAAGAATTTTCAGGACAAATCAAACAAACAGCTTATTGACTTTGAGAAGATATTCGGAAACAGCAATCCCCTTGTGCTGGAGATAGGCTGTGGAAAGGGTCAGTTTGCAAGAGAGATAGCAAAGAGAAATCCTGACAAGAATTTCCTTGCAGTAGAAAAAAGCAGTAACGTTATAGTTGACGCCGCACAAATGGCTATAGACGAGGGCATACCGAACCTGAGATTTGCAAGGGGCGAGGCTGAATATCTGGATTGCTTTATCCCTGAAAAGTCAGTGGAGTGTATCTACCTTAACTTTAGCTGTCCGTATCCTAAAAATACATATGCACGTCATAGGCTCACATACCGAGCTTTTCTTGAAATATACAGACGTATTCTTGTGGACAAAGGCGAGATATACCAAAAGACCGACAATATGCACTTCTTTGAGTTCTCCTTGGAGGAGTTCTCTGCGGCAAATTACGGACTTAAAAACATTTCTCTCGACCTTCACAACAGCGGCTTCGAGGGCAATATCGTAACGGAATATGAAAAGAAATTCTCCGACATGGGTATGCCTATCTACAGATTGGAGGCGTTCGTAAAATAATGAGCGAGCAGATAAATCCAATTGTCAGCGAGGAAGATATGGGTGCTGACGGCAAGCTTCGCAAATGGTCAACAGGCAGAAAAGCCAAGTGGATAATTTGGATAGTCATAATCTTAGCAGTAGCACTCGGCTTCTGGCATCAGCACTATATGCGCTCCGACAGCCAGATAAAAGCCGTTTTCAATGACAATAAGGCTAACTTTCAGACCACTGCGGAGTTTATGATAGAAAGCATTTCATGCGAAAAGCCGACACTACCAAAGGGCAAATGCTCCATTAAATCGCTCACTGAAAACAATGCCTGCAAGTCTGTGAAGAAAGAACTTGAGGAGTTGGAGCGCAGGAACGTTACATACATCGACAGCGACGGCTGGACAGTGAAATTCTATACCATTTATGATCATTACTATATTTACCGCTCACCCATAAGCTCATCAGGGGGCGAGGATAACCTCGGTGACGGGTGGTCTTATGTAAAAACAAGCAAAAGCTGATTTTTTATGGACGAAAAAATTATTTTTTGTCCATTTTTTATGCAATCAAACGGTCTTTACATTCGTGTTATAGATGAAAGGCTTTTCAAAACAACAAAGGAGGTGACAGCTTTGACAAGAGATATTGACTACATAGTTGACAAATTTTCAGACGATATCTACCGAGCGGCACTGGCAGTCACAGGCAGCGTTCACGAGGCGGAGGATATAGTCAGCGAGGTCATAATAAAATATTTCACAAGGCAGGGTGAGCTTTTCTTCAATGATGACGAGCATCTTAAAGCGTGGCTGCTGAGAACGACGATAAATCTATCCAAAGACCTGCTAAGGTCGGCAGGCAGACGTCTGCGTGCAGAAAATGAGGTAAGTGCAAGCAGCGATTTTTCATCACCTGATATGCAGATAGATGTGCAAAACGCTATAAACAGGCTGGATAAAAAATACAGGATAGTGCTTTATCTTTTTTATTATCAAGGCTGCAAGACCGATGAGATAGCCGACATTTTGGGAACAAGCAAGGGCACGGTCACATCAAGGCTGAAAAGAGCAAGAGAAAAACTAAAGCTTTCACTTTCAGACTACGAAAAGGAGATGAGCGTATGAACGAAAGAGATATAAAACAATTTTTCGCAGGCGCAAGCCTTTCTGAGCAGAAAAAAACACAGCTCAAAGAAACGCTCAAAAAGCGTTTTCCACAACAAAACGGAGATATAAATACGGATACTTTCACACCACAAACCGAGCCGACACAGCCTGCCATAGTCGCAAGACACAAGGGTGCAAAGGTAGTTGCGGCAGCGGCGGCAGTGGCGCTTGTAATGTCAGGCGGAATTTACATGACAAGAAATATCCATGACTACGAGCCGAACGCAGGCACAGCTCCACCTGCAAACAGCAGTGTATCCGGCGATACAGGTACACTGCAGTTGTGTTCAGCAGACTTTATAAAGCTTGCAGACACAGTGCTTGAAAGCGCAAATTCTACGGTAGGAAATCTCGACATAATACAAAACAGCCCTGCATACTGCGATATAGTCTACAGCGGCAACTATGACGAAAATATCGAGGGCAAGGAACACAGCACAAGGTATTACGTTGACCTGCTGGAGAAAACCGACAGCGGACTTCCAAGCGTGGATTTTTTGACAGATGATAACAGCTACGAGCCAAATTCTTTGGTAATCGATATCCTGTCGGAGATAAAAACCCTTGATGAGGACGCTTTTAACAAGGCGGTGAATTGCAGAATAGAAGCCCATATTGAGAATAACAACTGCAAGATAACCATTTCAGACAGCGATAACAGCGTTTCTCTCAAATACGGAAGCGGCGAAAGCTTCACTGAAAATGCCAAAATTATAGCTCAAACCCTCAAAAATGACCTGCTGGATATCTATGACGAAAGCTCTATGAAAAACCCAGACAATGCCATTTTTAGCTACTCCCCTGCTGACTATAATTATTACAACGATATCATGAACAGCAACAATACAACAGAATATGTAAAGTCAGACTATGCGCAAAATGGATATATCACAAACGAAAGTCTGAACCTCCTGACCCTGAATATCGTCAACGATTCGGACATACAGTTCAATATGGCGACAGATTATTTCACTGTGGATATGTTCACAAACAGATTTACTCTGTATAGCTACGCCAATGACGGAAGCTGGGCGGTGTATGATTCCGCTCCGTTTTCAAGCACCAGCACTGTGGAAGCTGACCCGTCAGCCACGGCGCAGTATATTTTTGAAAAGGCGCAGGCGCTTGTAACAAAGTATAACACCAGCGGCAAGAAGCTTCACTTTGACAATGTGACCTCACTCGACCTTGCGAAAGAGCTTGCAATGTCGTATGTGCCAGATATGGACAAAGAAGATAACATCACGCCGGAGCTTTTCGCATATGGACTTTGGGTAGAAACTCTGCCATATGACAAAGAGTCCAGCTCCTATGATTTATCCGGACTTGACTTTTCAATATACTTTGAAAAGGATAAGGACGGCAGTGCATATGATGTAACCCAGGTGGATGTCACAGTTGAGGGGGATATGGTTTATTCATACACCACTGATGAGCATGACAGCGTTGAAACTTATGACCAAAATGACAGTGCATTATCTTAACAAAACAATGTTGGTAGCTCGGTTGCTCACTAAACAAAGGTAGAGTTACCGAGCCACAAAATAAAAGCTATGCTCCAAGATAGAGTAGCGAAGTAAAAAAAGAAAAAAGTGACCTGCAAAGTTAATTGCAAGTCGCTTTTCTTTATGCAATAATATTTATCTGCAAATTAGTTGTTGATGAGCTTTTCGTCATCGTTGTTCCAGCTGTAGAGCTTTCTGATCTCCTTACCAACCTTCTCAGAAGGATGCTCAGCGTGGAGCTTTCTCATAGCCTTGAAGTGTACCTGTGAACCTGCGTCAGACATATCAAGGAGGAAGTCCTTAGCGAATGTACCGTCCTGAATGTCAGACAGAACCTTCTTCATAGCCTTCTTAGTGTCCTCAGTAACGATCTTTGGACCTGTGATGTAGTCGCCGTACTCAGCTGTGTTAGAGATAGAATATCTCATGCCCTCGAAACCTGACTGATAGATAAGGTCAACGATGAGCTTCATCTCATGGATACACTCAAAGTATGCGTTTCTTGGGTCATAACCAGCTTCACAAAGTGTTTCAAAACCTGCCTGCATAAGTGCGCAAACACCACCGCAGAGAACTGCCTGCTCACCGAAGAGGTCTGTTTCTGTTTCTGTTCTGAATGTTGTCTCAAGAACACCTGCTCTTGCTCCGCCGATACCAAGTGCATATGCAAGTCCGATATCCTGTGCGTTGCCTGTTGCGTCCTGCTCAACTGCGATAAGGCAAGGTGTACCCTTACCAGCCTGATACTCAGAACGTACTGTGTGACCAGGAGCCTTAGGTGCGATCATGATAACATTGACATTCTTTGGTGGTACGATGCAGCCAAAGTGAATGTTAAAGCCGTGTGCGAATGCAAGAGTCTTACCCTCTGTGAGGTATGGCTCGATAGATTTCTTATAAAGTGCAGCCTGCTTCTCATCAGGAATAAGGATCATGATGATGTCAGATGTCTTTGCAGCTTCCTCAGTTGTCATAACTGTAAGACCCTGCTGCTCAGCCTTTGCCCAGCTCTTAGAACCTTCGTAAAGACCTACTACTACGTCAACACCGCTCTCCTTAAGGTTGAGCGCATGAGCGTGACCCTGTGAACCGTAACCGATAATGGCAACTCTCTTACCCTTGAGTACGTTAATGTCGCAATCCTGCTGATAGAATATTCTTGCCTGTGCCATTGTTAATTCCTCCAAATTCAGAAATTTAAGATTTATTTTATGTAGCCTTTCGGCTATATAATCAAAGTTTATTTGCCTGCATTGAATGTGTCAGAGCCTTTCTCTATTGCGATAGTGCCTGTTCTTACCATTTCGATTATTCCGTAAGGTGCTATGACCTCCTCAAATCTGCAAAGGTGAGCGTAAGTGTCGCAAAGCTCCAATGTCATTGTCGTAAGCGTTATATCCATGACCTTAGCCCCTGTGATATCCGCAATAGTCATTATCTCACTGCGTCTGTTTGCGACCGCAGACACCTTGACTATCATAAGCTCTCTTGCGAGATACTCATTAGCCTCAAATGTCTTTACCTTGATGACTTCTATAAGCTTATTGAGCTGTTTCTCGATCTGCTCAACTGTATGCTCGTCACCGTCGGCAACTATCGTTATTCTTGAAACGTCAGGGTCATGAGTCGGACCTACTGCAAGGCTCTCGATATTGAACCCACGTCTTGAAAACAGTCCGGAAATTCTTGATAGAACACCGCTGTGGTTTTCTACAAGAACTGAGATCGTATGTTTCATAAATCAACCTCCATAAGGAAACCTTTCCTTGTTTATTTATTATATCAGCTTATTATTAAGATTTTTTGAACGCAAACGCTATATACTGTAAACGCTACAGATAGTTAAAATATTGGCCTTATAATGTTGGCATATCCTTATCCACAACGACTTCAACAAGGCAAATGCCTTTATGTTCAGCAAGCATTTCGACGCCCTTTTCCATGGTCGCATCGTCATAAACTCTCATTGCAGGTATGCCATAAGCTTCTGCAAGCTTGATAAAGTCAGGAGAGCCGTCAAGAAAAACTGCTGTCTGTCTGTCATGATAGCCGTTTGTCTGAAGTTCTCTTACCATGCCAAGGCGGTTGTTTGTCATTACTACCACCTTTATATCAACGCCGAACTGAACGGCTGTTGCAAGCTCCATGAACGACATCTGAAAAGCTCCGTCACCGCATATAGCAACTGTTGCTCTGCTGTTGTCAGCCATTTTTGCACCTATTGCCGCAGGCACAGAATAACCCATCGTACCCATGCCGCCTGAGGTAAGAAGTCTGCCCTCTTTGCGGAACTTATATTCAGTGCAGGTCCATATCTGATTTTGTCCAACGTCTGCCACAACAGTAACATTGG
>OHSQ01000055.1_pt1 | contig 44183 bp, 45 predicted proteins | sample 1578661 | NCBI WGS metagenome assembly OHSQ01 (sample SAMEA3879534, study PRJEB24766) | human gut metagenome | biome: human-associated habitat; feature: feces | place: USA | collected 1985/1987 | reverse complement strand
ACGCGGATGGTCTCCAGCAGGTTGTACAGCACCTTCGCCAGACGGGGCTTACCGTCCTCGCTCTTGGCCAGCACCCAGGGGGCGTTCTCGTCGATATACTTGTTGGCGCGGGAAATGACCTTGAACACCTCCGCCAGAGCATTCTGGAAGGCGTACTTCTCCATCTGTTCCTCGTACTTATCCCGGAGGGAGGACACCATGGCGATCAGCTCGGCGTCCTTTTCCTCGTCCGCCGTCTGTACCGCGGGCAGGCGCTCGCCGAAGTACTTCTGCGCCATGGCCACCGTCCGGGAGACCAGATTGCCCAGATCGTTGGCAAGGTCTACGTTGATGGTGTTGATCAGCGCCTCGTTGGAGAAATTGCCGTCGGAGCCGAAGGGGAACGTGCGCAGCAGGAAGAAGCGCAGCGCATCGACGCCGAATTTTTCCGCCAGAATATAGGGGTCAACCACGTTGCCCTTGGATTTGGACATCTTGCCGCCGTCCATGACGAGCCAGCCGTGGCCGTAGACGTGCTTCGGAAGCGGCATCCCCATGCTCATGAGCATGGCGGGCCAGATAATGGAGTGGAAGCGCACGATCTCCTTGCCGACAAAGTGCACGTCTGCGGGCCAGTATTTCTCATAATCGTGGTACTTTTCGTTCATGAAGCCGAGCGCTGTGGTGTAGTTGAACAGCGCGTCGACCCAGACGTAGACCACATGGCCCGGATCAAAATCGACCGGCACGCCCCAGCTGAAGCTGGTGCGGGAGACGCAGAGGTCTTCGAGGCCCGGATCGATGAAGTTGTTGACCATTTCGTTGACGCGGGACTTCGGCTGCAGATAGTCCGTTGTCGTCAGCAGCTCGCGCACGCGGCCCGCGTATTTGGACAGGCGGAAGAAATAGGCTTCCTCCGACGCGTCGTGCACCTCACGGCCGCAGTCGGGGCACTTGCCGTCCACCAGCTGGCTCTCTGTCCAGAAGCTTTCGCAGGGCGTGCAGTATTTGCCCTTGTATTCGCCCTTATAGATATCGCCATTTTCATACATCTTCCGGAAGATCTTCTGAATGGCCTCCACATGATAATCGTCCGTGGTGCGGATGAAGCGGTCGTTGGAGATATTCATGAGCTTCCACAGATCGAGAATGCCCTTCGGCCCGGCGACGATGTTGTCGACGAACTGCTGCGGCGTGACGCCTGCGGCCTTCGCCTTGTCCTCGATTTTCTGGCCGTGCTCGTCCGTGCCGGTCAGGAACATGACGTCGCAGCCCTGCAGGCGCTTGTACCGCGCCATGGCGTCGGTCGCGACGGTGCAGTAGGTGTGGCCGATGTGGAGCTTATCCGACGGATAATAGATCGGCGTGGTGATATAAAACGGTTTCTTGCATACTTCGCACATATATTTTTCCTCTTTTCTGCCCGCTCCGAATGAAAGAGGGGCTGTTACTCTATACTGTATCCTTTTCCCGTATTTTTGTCAACGCTGTTGCGAAATATTTGACATTCGTGGTATACTGACAATGAATCAATTTTTTATCATAATACAGACAGGAGTTCCGATTTTTCTATGATCTCTTTTCACAAGGCGGAGGCCGCCGACCGCGCGTGGGCGCATGAAATCCTGAAACGCTGCGCCTATCCCGGCGCGGAGTACGCGTTCAGCTGTATGTATCTCTGGTCAGATTATTTCGGCGAGCTTGGACGGGCGGGGGAGCGCCTGACCCAGCACGCGCCGTGGCGCGGCCGCGAGGTCTATCTCTACCCCGCCGGGACCGGCGATCTGCGCGAGGCCATTGAGGCCATCCGTGCCGACGCGGCCGAACGCGGCAATCCCATGCGCCTGCGCAGTCTGACGAACGAAACGCGCGCGGAACTCGAAGCGCTCTATCCGGGCAAATTTGAGTTTACCGCCTGCCGCAATTCCTACGACTATATCTACACCGTCGAAGAGCTTTCCGAGCTGCACGGCAAGAAGCTGCAGTCCAAGCGCAACCACTGCAACCGCTTTGAAGACGAATTCCCCGACTGGTTCACGGCTCCCATTACCGATGAAAATCTTCCGCAGTGCCATGAGATGCTGCGCATCTGGTATGAGACGCATGAACCTGCCGTAAACGCGCAGGAACTTGACCAGCTGCAGCTGGAAAAGGCCGCGCTGCAGCGCGCGTTCGACCATTTTGACGAACTGGAAATGGACGGTCTGCTGCTGTCCGACGGTGAGCGCATCATCGCCTTTTCCATGGGCAGCCGCATGAACCGGGACTATTATGACGTCGGCTTTGAAAAGGCGTTCCCGGATGTGAACGGGGCCTACGCCATGATCAACCGCGAGTTTTCCCGCATGATCGCGGAAAAATATCCCGAGGTGCGCTTTCTCAACCGCGAGGACGACATGGGCTCCGAGGGCCTGCGCCGCGCGAAGGAATCGTACCAGCCGACGGTGCTGCTGGAAAAATACACAGCCGACTGGAAGGAGAACTGACCGATGCGCTTCCGCAAAACAAACCCCGGCGATCTGCCGCAGCTGAAGGCGCTCTGGGCGCTTGGCTTCGGCGACACGGAACAGGAGATCGAGGCGTTTTTCGCCATTTCCTATCCCACCGCGACCGGCTTCTGTGCAGAAGAGGACGGCAAGGTCATTGCCGCCGCCTACGCCCTGCCGCAGGAGCTTGCGTGGGGCGAAAAAAGCTGCCGCTCGGCCTATCTGTATGCCGTGACTACGCACCCGGACTTCCGGCAGCGCGGAATCTGCGCGAAGCTGCTGGCCTACGCGGAAAAGGAGCTGAAAAAGCGGTATTTCGACTGCCTGACGCTCGTCCCGGCGACGGACGCGCTGCGCGCGTATTATGAGACGCTGGGCTTCGTCTCGCAGAACGCGGCTTTTTTCGATGAAGGCGGCGCGCCGGAGGCGCGGGGCGTATGCGAGGCGCTGAGTCCGACCGAGTACGCGGGCCTGCGCGAAACTGTGCTCTATGACGCGCCGCACGTGCGTTATTCGCTTGTCGATCTACGCTATCAAGCCTCTATGTCCGGCTTTTACCGGCTGGAACTCGGCAGCCACTTTGGCTGCGCCTGCGCACATCCGGACGGCGAGACACTCGTCGTGGACGAGATCTTGCCGGACTGTTCTGTTCTTCCGGCACTGTTAAAACAGCTTCCGGCAAAGCAGTGCCGCGTGCGCACCGTGGGCGGCAGCGCACCATTTGCCATGTGCAAATGGCTTTCGGATGCACGTATGCCGGATGTCTATCTGGCGTTTGATTTCGGATGATTCCGGTTTTATGAAAGGGGGCGCTCGCCTTGGCGGAACCGCTTCTCATCCCCGCCGACGCCGCGCAGCGGCTGCTGGCCGCCGCCAACGGCGACGCTGCGCTGCTGTATCTCTATCTTTTTGAGAACCGCCCGCTTTCGGGCGCGCAGACGGCGCTGCGCATGACGCAGGCCCGGTACGATCTGGCCTGCGCGACGCTCCAGCAGCTGGGGCTCTGGCCGCAGGAGGCAAGAACACACCTCGACGCGTCGCAGGCCCCGGTCTATACCGAGCAGGACGTCATTCGCGAGACGCGCACCAGCCGCGAGTTTGAAGCCATCACCGGCGAGACGCAGCGGCGGCTGGGACGGGTCCTGTCCAATGAAGAATTAAAAATCCTGCTGTCGATCTACCGCTATCTGGGGCTTCCCAGCGAGGTCATTTCGATCCTCGTCAACTACTGCATCCAGCGGCAGCGTTCGCGCGGCATTTCGCGGATGCCGTCGCTGCGGTCAATCGAAAAGGAAGCGTATTACTGGGCCGACCACGGCATCGACACGATGGAGCAGGCGGCGGTCTATATGCAGAACCAGCTTCTGCGGCAGTCGCAGCTGGGCAAGATCCGGGAGCTGTTCGGCATTACGGGCCGCAGGCTGACGACGGGCGAGGAGAATTATATCCTGACGTGGCTCTCGTGGGGCTTCGGCGAACAGGAAATCGGCCTTGCCTATGAAAAGACCTGCATGGCGACCGGCGGGCTGAAATGGCCCTACTGCAACTCCATCCTGCGCAGCTGGCACGAGCAGGGCTTCACCACCCTCAGCCAGATCGAATCCGGCGACCGTGCCCCGCAGCGCAGCTACGCGGGTGCAAAACTCTCGCAGGGCGTCCAGCAGCACAACGACACGCTCAGCGACTTCCAGCTTGCTGCTATTGACCGGATGTTGAATAACAAGGAGGATTGACCGTGGCATATTCTCAGGCCATTGTGCAGCGCGCCATGCAGCGCCTGCAAAGCGAAAACGAGCAGAACGAGCAGTCCTCCCGCGCCCGCATCGCGGCGATCTATGAAAAGCAGCCGCGTCTGGGTGAGATCGATCGGGAGCTGCGCAGGACCGCCGCGCACGTGCTCGCCGCGACGTTCCGCCGGCAGGGCGACCCCGTGGCCGCCATGCAGCAGCTGAAAAAGGACAATCTGGCCCTCCAGCAGGAGCGGGATTGGATCTTACAGGCCGAGGGACTGGAGCCGGACGATCTGACCGTCCAGCCGCTCTGCCCGAAGTGCGGCGGAACGGGCTATGTGGGCGCGCAGATGTGCGAATGCCTCCGGGAGCTTTGCCGGCAGGAGCAGAAGAAGGAGCTGGCTGCACTGTTCGGCACGGACAGCTTTGAAAAATTTCGATTGGAACTCTATTCTGACCAATATGACGCAAAATGCCACAGCAGCCCGCGCGAGCTGATGCGTGCAACGTACCGGCGGGCGCAGAGCTATGCACAGTGCTTTCCGGCAGAAGGACAGTCTCTACTGTTTTCTGGTGCGACCGGGCTAGGAAAGACCTATTTATCTGCCTGCATCGCGCGCGTCGTTGCGGACCGTGGCTTTTCCGTCTGCTATGCGCCCGTTGGGCAGCTGTTCTCCGCATTTGAAGACGATAAATTCCGCCCGCGGCCGGATATATCTCGGACAGAGGCGTTTTTCATCAGCGATCTGCTGGTTCTCGATGATCTCGGCACAGAGATGACCACGCAGTTTACTATTTCAGTGCTTTATCAGCTTCTGAATACCCGTCTGATGGAGAAAAAGCCTGTGATCCTGTCTACGAATCTTGCACCGAGCGAGCTGGCCGCCCGTTATACGCCACAGATTACCTCACGCCTGTTGGGTACGTATTGTCTCTTCCAATTCTACGGCGACGACATCCGATTCAAGCTGAAATGACCCGCCTGTTTCCCAAAGCTTAAAAAACCGGAGCCGCAGTATCGCGGCTCCGGCGTTTTATGCAGTTCAGATCTTCGGGTGGCCGCACGTCGGGCAGAAGCGCGTGTTCGCGTCCAGAGTTGCGCCGCAGGTCGGGCAGACCCAGCTGGTCGGCGCGTACCGCGTAACCGGCGAACCGCAGTTCGGACAGAACGTATATCCGTTGTCAACGGCCGCGCCGCAGGTCTGGCAGATCGTGGCGGCTACAGCCGGTCTTGCCTGTGCAGCGGGTGCGCCGCAGTGGGAGCAGAAGCGCTCGGACGGATCCAGTCTGCTGCCGCAGGATGCGCAGGTCAGAGCCGGTGCGGAAGGACGCGCATAAGCACGCGTATTCGCACGCGCGGGAGTGTAGGCGGAAGCCTTGATATTCGGCAGGAGCTTCATGGGGACCGCGCACAGCACACCGAGGAACGGCCACAGCGTCAGGCGGAGCACGCTGTCTTCCAACTTGCCGTTTGCCCAGATCGTGATGATGATCGCCGCAAGAGCCAGCAGGATCATCACAGCGAAATACGCGATGTCCAGATTCTGCGACCGCCCAAGAACGCGCATGGCCAGTGCGGCAATGCCGAGCAGGAGCGCTGCCCAGAACATCAGCGAGATAACGAACATGATCGTCTTTCCACGCTTGTACTCATCTGAATCGGTCGTGCTCTCACTAATCATCTCGTATTTTACCGCAGTGCGGAGAATGCTGCTGGCATCCGCGCAGATCAGCGCGGCATCGCAGGGCGACAACGCAAAATCTTTGATCGTTTTTAAAATGCGGGTAGCCTTTTTCGCAACAGAGCGCGCTTTGTTGGCCGGAATGTCATAATAGTATTCCAGATCTTCGGCGGAATCCCTAAGGTCATCCAGCGTGTCATCCAGACTATCGATGGCATCCTCGATCAGCGCGTCGGTGTAGGAGTAGTCTGAAAAGAAGCCAAGGCTGTCTGAAGCCGCCTTTTGGAGGTTTTTGATATAGCGCGCGGCACTGATCCAGTTGAAGAACAGCGTGAAAACGGACACGATGACAAGCAGAATGCCAAGATACTTTGTGTAGGACTTTGTTTTCATACTTCAATACCCCTTATCTTTCTCTTTTTCTGATATTACCGGACGGGCTTGCCGCACTGCGTACAGAAGGCCGCGCCGGGCTTGAGCTTGCTGCCGCAGGCCGGGCAGCTGAACACACCGGCCTTTGCCTCCTGCAGACTTGCGCCGCAGTTGGTGCAGAAGCTGCCTTCCGCGCTGCACGAAGCGCCGCACTTGGGGCAGATCATGACCTGCTGAATGACGCGGATGGTCTGCTGCTTGTCGAGCAGCTGCTGCTTCCGCTCCCGAAGGCTTGCCAGCAGAGACGCGATCGGCTCGGATGCGGCCTCGGACGGCAGCTGTTCCGGGGAACACGCTTCGCACATCCGGCAATACGCTTTTCCGATGGACAGGTAAATGCCTTCGATCGCCCGCTCGTCCTCGCTGACGGCGAGCTTCAGCTTCGTGACCTGCGCGGTGTCGCGCGCCTTCTGCGCCAGGCCCTGACCGGTCCTGGACAGGGTCTGGCCGACCTCTTCAAACAGCTCCATCTTTCCTTCCTCCTGTTTCATAAAGATTTCCCAAATTTCTGTTTCTTCCGACTGAGCGGGAAGCGCATATTGCACAAAAGCCGCTGCGCAAATAAGCGGATCCACCGATTTGTATGAACCCGCCTTTTTCGTTATTATAAGCCAAACCGGGCATGCTTTTCAAGATGCGTTTCCTATCTTTTTTCCAAAAAAAGAAGATGATGGGTTTGCATCCCGGCGGGGGTGTGCTGTCTGCATGAGCAGGAGACGCCCGGATGGGATTATAAAAAACAGGCTGTGCGGCGGCACAGCCTGCTCTGCGGTGCTGTCAGAGAAATGTCCGGTGTGCGGCAGCGGCATATGCCACGCCGGTTCTTCTGGCGGCTTCTGCAACGGCCTTTGCGACGGCTGGGCCGACGCGGTGGTCGAAGGCTTTGGGGATGATATAGTCCTCCGAAAGCTCCTCGTCGGAGATGAGCTCTGCCAGCGCGTGCGCGGCGGCGACCTTCATCTCCTCGTTGATATCGCCTGCGCGCACGTCGAACGCGCCGCGGAAGATGCCGGGGAAGGCCAGAACATTGTTGATCTGGTTCGGGTAATCGCTTCGGCCGGTCGAGACGACCTTTGCGCCGCCCGCCTTTGCATCCTCCGGAAAGATCTCCGGCGTCGGGTTCGCGCAGGCGAAGACGATGGCGTCCCTGTTCATGGTCTTGACCATCTCGGTGGTAACGGTTCCGGGCGCGGAGACGCCGATGAACACGTCCGCGCCGACGAGTATGTCGGCAAGGCTCCCGGCCTTATGCTCCAGATTCGTGACCTCCGCCATCTCTTCCTTGATCCAGTTGAGGCCGTCCCGGCCCTTGTAAATTGCGCCCTTGCGGTCGCACATGGTCACATTTTTGAAGCCTGCGGACAGGAGCAGCTTCACGATTGCAATCGCTGCCGCGCCTGCACCGGACGTGACGATCCTCACGTCCTCCTTCTTTTTGCCGACGACCTTCAGCGCATTGGTCAGGCCCGCAAGCGTGATGACCGCCGTGCCGTGCTGGTCGTCGTGGAAGATGGGGATGTCACAGCGCTCCTTGAGCTTGCGCTCGATCTCAAAGCAGCGGGGAGCGGAAATATCCTCCAGATTCACGCCGCCGAACGAGCCGGAGATGAGTGCGACGGTATTGACGAATTCGTCCACATCATGCGTCCTGACGCACAGTGGGAACGCGTCCACGTCGCCGAAGGCCTTGAAGAGCACGCACTTGCCCTCCATGACCGGCATACCGGCCTCCGGGCCGATATCGCCGAGGCCGAGAACGGCGGAGCCGTCGGTAATGACGGCGCATAAATTCCAGCGGCGGGTCAGCTCGTAGCTTTTGTTGATGTCTTTTTGAATTTCGAGGCACGGCTGCGCCACGCCCGGCGTGTAGGCGAGCGACAGATCGTCCTTCGTCTCGACCGGCACGCGCGCCGTGACCTCGATTTTTCCCTTCCATTCGCCATGCAGACGAAGGGATTCCTTTGCGTAATCCATAGTGCTTCCTTTCAGAAAGAAGAGCGGCTGCTTTGAACAGCCGCTCAATAATTATGAGTTGCCGGGGATCAAGCTTCGATCCGAAGCTTATCGGCTTCCGGAGCGGTCAGGACCGTACAGTCATAGGCATAGAGCCGTTCCGGCAGGATGATGAGCGTCTGCAGGGAGTCTGTATCCACGCAGAACGGGCCGTGGTGCCAGACACCGGGGCGAAGCGTGACCATCGTTCCCTTTAGAACGCGGAAAACCTCGACCTCGTCATACGGGACATGGTCAGCAGGACCGGCAGGCGCGACGTGGATATACGCATCGCCGTCGAGCGGCAGCATGGCCTCTGCACAGGTGTTATGGTATTCATAGGTGTCGATCACGAGCGGACGGCGATAGACCTTCGTGATGGAAAGGCCGACGGAGGCGCACGGGGAGTAAACGGTCGTCATATCGCGGTAAAATTCAATGGGATCCGTGCCGATGTGTGGGCCTGCGGCATGGAGCATGTCGGCAAATGTGCCGTATAAGCTGAACCTTTCGGCGCTTAATTCCTGAACATGGACAGTTTTCATGCCTGTTTCCTCCTTAGAAATTGTCGATCTCAACGGTCGGCAGGACCTGAAGCTGCTTGAACAGGACCTTTTCCGGCGATGTGACGATCAGCTCGGCAATGTCCGCCAGTGTCTCGACCGGGAGCATTGCGTCAGTGCCGAACGAATGTGTCCACCGCGTCCACCAGCTTGTTGCCGTAGAGCCGGGGCAGAGCGCCGTGACGCGGATGCCGTACTTGAGCAGATATTTCTGCATACACTCGGTAAAGCCGTTGATGGCGAACTTTGTTGCGGTATAGATGCCGTTGTTGTTGACGGGGTCGGGAATACCGCGGATGGCAGACATGGAGGAAATGTTCAGAATATTGCCGCCGCCGGTCTTTTCAAAGTACGGGACCGAGAGCTTGACAGCGTAGATCGTGCCCTTGAGGTTCACGTCGATGGTGGTGTCCACGTCGGACTTTGTCAGCTCTTCAAACGGCGTCATAACGCCGGTACCGGCAGCGTTGACCAGCAGATCCAGTCGGCCGTAGGTCTGCCACGAAGTCTTAAAGGCAGCTGCGATCGCGTCAAAGTCGGTGTTGCTTGCCTGAATGCCGAGGAAGCGGACCCCGAGCGGCTCAACCTGTGCCTTCATGGCTGCAAGCTCGTCTTCCTTGCGGGCAATAACGGTCAGGTTCATGCCAAGGCGTGCCATGCGCATCGCAATTGCGTTGCCGATCCCGCGCGTACCGCCGATGATAAAACCTGTCTTGCCGTGCAGATCCAGTTTCTCCATTGTTTTTCCCTCCTGCGTTATAAATATTCTTCAAATGTGAATCCGAACGGTGCAGCCTGTTCATTCAGTTCGCTGATCTGGAACGGCTGGATGGGAACGCCGCCCCTTTTGCGGTTGGCGATCTCGGCGCGGAATTCGATCTCACCCGGCATGAGAACTTCGTCCGTACCGGCTTCAAGCTTCACGTTTTTGATCTCATCGACCAGAGCATCGACATTGCGGCGGAACTCGCCCTGCTCACAGAATGCCTCTGTCTTGATGGCGAGGAAGCTGCTGCCGACGATGGGCTTGTCCTTCGGCGTATCGACCGCGACGCCAAAGCTGCTGCCGTTGAGCACACCGGAGAGCATATCCACGATCACCGCCATGCCGTAGCCCTTGTAGCCGAGCGGCAGCAGAATGCCGCGGAAGGCCTGCGCGGCGTCGGTTGTGCGGCTGCCGTCGATTGCGAGCGCCCAGTCGTCCGGGACAGGCTCACCCTTTTTCATGCTGACGAGCAGCTTGCCGCGGGAAACGCGGCTGGTGGCCATCCACCATCCGGACTGGCCAAGCTGCGTCCTGCGCGCAAGCGAGGTCTTTGACAGCAAGACCATCTATTCGTTTACGACGGAATAAGAAGGAAGGAATCTATAAATATGGCTGATTTTACAATGGACCGGTTCAGTCTGAAGGGCAAGACCGCCCTTGTGACCGGCGCGGAGCGCGGCATCGGGCTGGAGATCGCAAAGGGTCTGGCCGCGGCGGGCGCGGATATTATCATCGCGGGGCTGATGAAAGAAGAATTTCCCAAAGCGGAGGCTGCCGTGCGCGCCAAGGGCGTGAGCTGCACGGTGCTGAAGGCGGATATCTCGAAGGAAGAAGACGTGCTGCGCCTTGCGGAACAGGCGTGGGAGATCTTCCCGAACGGACTTGACATTCTGGTCAACAACGCGGGCGTCAACAAGCTGGCACCTGCGGAGGAAATGCCGCTGGAGGTTTGGCAGAAGGTCGTCGGCATCAATCTGACGGGCACGTTCCTCATGTGCCGCACGTTCGGAAACCGGATGCTGCAGCAGGGACACGGCAATATTGTGAACGTCGCGTCCATGTCCGGTCTGGTCGTGAACCCGCTGCCGCAGCAGCAGTGCGCATACAATTCATCCAAGGCGGGCGTCATCATGCTGACAAAGTGCATGGCCAACGAGTGGGCGCAGCGCGGCGTGCGCGTCAACGCGATCTGCCCCGGCTTTACCGACACGCCGCTCACGGCCAGACGGCTGAGTACGCCAAACGACCCCGCGGTCGCGAAGTGGCTCAGCGGCACGCCGATGGGCCGGGTCGCCCAGCCGGACGAAATGGTCGGCCTTGTGCTCTATTTTGCAAGCGACGCGTCCACGTTCACGACCGGCGCAGTCCTCTCCGTTGACGGCGGATATACGTGCCTGTAAGCAATACAGAATCAAAATCTCCCGGAATACACGGAGTTGCAGAAGTTTGACGCGGCTGTTCATCGAAGCTTCCCGTGTTGACAAGAGCTCCAGGCAGCCGCAGCGCGATATGAGCTATGCAGCCATACCCGACCTGCGGGAACAGTATCATCCGGGCGACGAATTGACCTGCGTGGTCAAGCAGTTTGACCGCAAGGCAGGCACCGTTGAGATCTCCGTCAAGGAAACCGTTCCGAACCCCTTCGACGAAGCCAGCCTGCGCCACCCCGTCGGCTGCCGCCGCTGGGCAAGCATCGCGGGTAAATACGCCGACGGCGTGTTCTGCAACCTCCCCGACGGCGCGGTTGTCATGTGCCGGTATTCGTTCCATTACGAGGACTCAGACTTCAAAACCGGCGATACCGTCATGATTGTGATCCAGCGGTATGATGAGGGGAAAAAGCAGATATTCGGGAAGATCGTAGGGAAATGAGGCTGGCTTCCCAAAGTGCCCTTATATCTATAATACTAATATCCTTTTAAAGCGATTGATAATTTATCACTGTTGATGTATCATGAAGATGGTGATGAGAAATGAAAAGATACACTTTCACGCTTGAGGAAACGCAAGAAATCAAGGCTGCGAGGAAAAAGAATCGAGACAAGAATGTTGAAAAAAAGACTGGCAGCACTTGAGATGCGAGCAGAAGGGAAGCAGAACAAAGAAATTAACAAGCTTCATATCCCGGAAAACATAGAGTTGTTTTACATTGAAACTGTTCAGCCGAACAGCAAGCCGACGATCCCTGCATCGCTCCCCGTCAAAAAGGGGCACAGCGTCAAAGGCTGGTACACGGCCAAAACAGGCGGCAAACTCTACAATACCGTCACTTCAATCACGGCCAGCACGACGTTTTACGCACAGTTTGAAGCAAACCAATACGTCGTGACATGGAATCTTGGCACCGGTCAGAGTGAAACGACCGAGCAGACTTACGGTGAAAAGCTGCTGCTGCCCAAGGACCCAGAACGCAAAAATGCAGAATTTTTAGGCTGGTTCACCGAAGCGACCGGCGGTACACAAGTAGGCTGCTTGTCGCTTGCCGGAGAAACCGGCTTCTCCCTGATTGGAGAAGCCGATTCACGAACAGACTGATTTCCCTGTGGTTGGCTTTGCGGTGGATATTCCCTCGGTTCCGTAGTAGAATGCTGGGGCTGCGGACGTTCGTGTTGGGGAACAGATTTTGTCCTGGCTTCCGATTCAGCCTTCGTTTTCGGCGGCTTGTGGACAGCTTTTTCTGCCAGACGGTGGGCTTCCTGCACGGCATGGTCGGCGGTGTCTGTGATCTTGCCGCTCTCGTAGCGATCTTCCGGCTGACCGTCCTGCGCTGCCTCGCGCAGCTCCTGCCGAAGCTGCTGAAAGGAAGCATCCGTGCCGCGGCGGAATGCTGCCTGCGGCGCGGATTTGAGGGTTTTGACGGTTCGCTCTTTCAGCGGTGATTTTTCTTTGACCTCCCGCATTACGACGCCTGCTCCACCCGTTCAGATAGTTTCGTCGTCATAAGCTGGTACAGCTTGCCGTTTTTCGGAAAATGATCCACAAATGGCACGATGGTGCTGCCGCACTTGAGAAGCCCGTGTCCAAAGTCTACGCCTGAAATGTACGAAAGTTGGTTATCCGAAATATTGAGCAGCCGCGCCAGCTCGATTCGGTCCGTACTCGCCTGATTAAGCATGAGCAGGAATTCGCTGTTTGCAAGCATGGTTCTCGCCGTGTGGGACTGTAACAAGTCATCCACGTTCTGCGTCAGCCCCGTGCCGCAGGCACCGTATTTGCGCATCCGCTTCCAGAGCGTGAACAGGAAATTGGCGCTGTACTCGTGCTGAAACAGCAGGTAGATTTCGTCAATATAGCTCAATCTACACTATGCCCCAGTTTTCAGGCCATTGAGTACAGTTGCCCGGAATTTGGCTCTCTTATTTTTGCTATTGTCAGCCAATAATTTAAAACCCATAGGAATGCTGCCTCTAGTGTGTTCACCGCCGCTGTCTTCTCTCCCCTATACCTTTGTGGCCAGCAAAGGGCACTATGTAGTTTTGGTTTTTGCTTTAAAAGTCCGGGCCTGTATGTTGTAATAATTTAAATATCGATACAGCGTAGCACGGCTGACTCCAAGTTGTTTGCAAGCCTCTTTTGTATCTCCGTTGCATTGAGAAAGCGCTTGCTCGATTTTTTCCTTCTGCGCGGTGTCTTCTCCGGAATATTGTTTTGGTTGTGGTGTTCGCGTGTTTGATAACGGATGCAGCAAGTCATCCGGGAGATGTTCCGGCAAAATTACATCGTTTTTCCCACTGCAGTAGTAGGCACGCAAAATCACATTTTGCAATTCTCTCACATTTCCGGGCCAAGTGTGTTGCTCTAGAATTCGCATACACTCCGGAGATATGATCTTGGACTCTCGTTCCCCTCTGCGGTTGATCTCCTCGATAAAATAGTTTGCTAAAAGAGGCACATCTCCAATCCGCTCCCGCAATGGGACAATGTGAAAAGAGAGCACATTGATGCGATAATATAAATCTTCTCGAAAATTATAATTTCTTACTTCTTTCTGTAAATCGCGGTTCGTTGCAGCAATGACTCTGATGTTTAAATTCTTTTCCGTTTTTCCTCCAATCCGAAAGATTCGGTGAGAGTCCAAAACGCGCAAAAGTTTGCTTTGGATTTCCAAAGGAAGTTCTCCGATCTCATCCAGAAAAATTGTTCCGCCATCAGCAAGTTCAAATTTTCCAGGATTGCCTTGTCCAAGGGCTCCGGTAAACGCCCCCTTTTCATAGCCGAATAGTTCGCTTTCGACAAGAGAATGTGGCAGGGAGGCGCAGTTGACTGCAATAAACGGACCGTTTTTTCGATGGCTAGCACTGTGAATGGCATGGGCAAATAGCTCTTTTCCTGTTCCGCTCTCACCCTCTAATAGCACCGTACAATTCGTGGCCGCTATACTCTCCATTGTCTGGATCGTATGCAGGATTTGAGGCGCTTGGGTAATGATGGAGTCAAATACATACCGAGCGCGGTTCCCCATTACTTGATTGGCCAGAGCGTTGACCGAGCGGCTACGCCGGAGAAGCAAAACCGCCCCCTCCGGATGCTGTTCCACTACAATAGGGAAAATAGAGATATTGCAAGAAATATGATGTCCCTCCACAAGCAGCTCTTCTTCTGCAAATGAGAAGGGGTTCATTTCCTTCTGCAAGCGGGATTGCAGTTCTTCATACCGAGCTCCGAACCATGTCGAAATTGAGCGCCCCAACAATTTCTCCTTGTTGGAACATAAAATTTGCTCTCCACCTCGGTTAATTCGTTGGATGCATAGCTCATGATCCACCACAACAATTCCTTCTGAAATACTGGAAATTGCTGTGTCTACCAATTTGTAGGAATGTAACAATGTAAGATGATTTTCAATGGAAAAAGCCGCCAATGCCACAAGCCCCATGGTGTGAAGCGTTCCTGACCAGTCTTTTCCGGCCATGTTCAGCACACCGATAATTTTTCCATCTCTGTCATGGATCGGAGCGGCTGAACAAGTCCCGTCATGCTGGGCGGCACAATAATGCTCGGCCCCATAAACCTGAACGGGAGAATCTTCCAGAAAGGCCAGGGTAATTCCGTTTGTTCCGATATAGCGTTCATGCCAGCAAACACCCAGTGAAAACGAACTTTCATACTCCATCTCGGCATAATATTCGTCCCCGCAAGAGTAAAGCATATAGCCGTCTGGGTTATGAAGAGAAATCAAATTTTTGGTTTTCCCGACCAAGGAATGCATTTTTTCCATAATGGGTTTCGCAAGATCAATCAGGGTTTGATTGGTCGCTTGCAGAGCTTGGAGCTCAGGACGGGATAAAATCGGAGCCCGAAGAGGCTTCATCATATCCACATGGAAGTCTCTGCTGCGCATCCAAGATGAAGCGATCATTGGCCTCACCTCTGGGGAAATTTCTCCGGTTTCCCGGAAAAGTGCCCATAGGTGTTTTAGATTCTGAAAATACTGCTGGTCCGTTGCATCTAACATTGCAAAACACCCCCTTTACAACATTATAAAGTATTTGCGCTACTTTGCAAGCAATTCTCTTCTTCTGACAGGAAAGCGGACGGGCAAAAAAGTCCCGTCCGCTTTTTGCCGATTTATTTATATTACAGAATGGATTTCAGATACTCTACTACCTCTGCCTTGGGCGATGGGCGGAAAGAATTCCCTTGTGTTCCGCCCTCATGTATTGCATATTCCGCCATGGAGTCCAGCTGTTCCTCTGTGACGCCATAGTCGGAAAGACGCCCAATGCCGATCGAGCGGTTGAACGATTGCAGAGAGTCGCTGACAATGCGACCGATCTCCTTTGGGGCGGCTTGGGCCGGGATTTCGGCGCCAAGAATTTTACCGATCCTTGCAATGCGGTCAGGAATGACCTCGCTCACCGATGAGAGGGCATAAGGCAGAACCAGAGCGCATGCGGTTCCATGATGGACGTGACCATATACACCTACGCCGTGAGCTATGGCATGACCCAAATGAAGGCCGACCTGAGTAAACGCCTGTCCGGCCATACAGGAGGCGATCAGCAACTGTTCCAGTTCCTCCAGATTGCCGGGTTCTTTCATTGCGGCAGGCAGATGCTTTACAATCATCTCCATGGAAGCGAGGGCTAGCGGTTCCATCATAACATTGGCGGCTTTGCAGGTATATGCTTCTGCACTGTGGGAAAATGCATCCATGGCTGTGGCTGCGATCATGGAGGGAGAAAGCGCAGTCAGCAGTACGGGATCCAAAATAGCCACATCGGGGCCGGCAAAGGGATTGGCAAAAATATACTTGTAATTTGCTTCCCGATCCAACACAACCCCAATGTCAGTGCTCTCTGACCCTGTACCGCAAGTGGTGGGGATGGCAAACAGCAGGTTGCTGCGGCGGATCGGCTTGATTTGTCCCTTGCAGTATGCGATGATATCCCCGTCTACGTCCAACATGCAGGCAATTGCTTTGGCTGTGTCCATGGCGCTGCCCCCGCCAAAGGCGACAATAGCAGACACGTCATGTTCTTTGGCATAGGTGATGCCGCTGCGCACAGTCTCCACCGGCGCGTCAGGCAGAGAGCCATGGAAGACACAAGGCGTGAAGCCTCCGCTGCGGATGCTGTCCAACAGAGAATTCAATAACCCAAGGGAATAGGTTTTATTGCCGCACACAACCATGATATTTTTGCCTGCGCCCCATTGGCTTAAAAGTTCCCCGGTTTGATGAACACTGTTTCTTCCCGCCACTACGAAAGACGGAGCATGAAAATTAAATTCGGTTAACATAAGAATTCCTCCTTACAATAATTAGGGACCCGCTACAAAATACCTAGCATAAAAGCTGCCAATTGTGTCTGCGGACAAAGATGGACAAAACAAGGAAAAATAGAGGTGCAAGTACATCGAATTATGACAGATTCGGTAAAACAGATCCATTCGATTGAGAATTTTGAGAATTTTATTGTCTCACCATGAGAATTTTCTTGCGAAGGCTTATTCCATTTCGTGGGGAGAAGTTTCTCAGCCCACTGGCTTTTGAGATGGACATACTGAACTCATCAGAATAGCCAAAAAAGAAATGGTTTTTTTATCAAATGATCCAAATTTCACTGGTTTACCAGATGTTCAGGCAAAAGGTGTCCGTTATGGCAAAGCGATTGCTTGTATTTAGTCAGGCACGCAAAGCGTGACCAAATATAAGGAGTGTGGTTTTATGCTGACGCAAGAAAAAGAGCGGGAACTGCAGAATTTTGCCCGTGAAATTCGGATCCAAACCATCCGACAGATTGGGATTCGGGGATTTGGACACATCGGTGGATGTATGTCAATCGCGGATCTGCTGAGTGTCCTGTATGGGGAGGACATGAAGTACGATCCCCAAAATCCTTCCTGGGAGGGCCGGGACTGGTTGGTTTGTTCCAAGGGCCACGCGGGACCGGCCATCTATGCGGCACTGGCACTGAAAGGCTTTTTCCCGATGGAGTGGATGGAAACGTTGAACCAGCCCGGGACAAATTTACCCAGCCATTGTGATCGCCGGAAGACGCCGGGTATTGATATGACCACAGGTTCTCTGGGGCAGGGGCTCTCAATTGCAGCCGGCATCGCGCAGGCACACCGTTTAAATGAAAAAAAGAACACTGTTTATTGCATTATGGGAGACGGGGAGTCCCAGGAGGGCCAAAATTGGGAAGCCATCCTGTATGCGGCACAGCAGAAGCTGGGAAATCTTATCCTCTTTGTGGATGACAATAAAGCCCAGATTGACGGCTACGTTAGTCAGATTAATGAGATGGAGAGCTATGTAGACAAATTTAAGAGCTTCCACTGGGATGCTGTTGAGATCAACGGACACGACTATAATGCCATTCATGAGGCAATTCTAAATGCCAAAGCGGTTCAGGATAAGCCCAGCGCCATTATTCTGCACACCATCAAAGGGAAAGGCTGCACATTTGCCGAGCGCACCTGGTGCCATCATATTTCTGTGTCCAAAGAGGATATGGAGGAAGCGCTTCAGGCGCTTCAAGCCTGATTTTGACAAAAAAAGGAGGAACACTTATGGGCTATCAAGTAATGAATAAGATTGAAATGGAGCCTTCCGGTCTGTCAGAGACTTATTTTCATACCATGATGCGTTTGATGGGTGAAAATCGTGATATCATGGAGCTGGAAGCTGACCTAGGCGTTTGCATTCTCGGCGGCGGATACAAAGAAATGGAACAAACCTACCCGAAACAGCTGTTCAACTGCGGGATTCAGGAAGCCAATATGGTCGGGGTCGCCTGTGGCTTGTCCGCGGTTGGGAAGATCCCCTTCTGTCATACCTTTGCACCGTTCCTGGCTCGCCGTGCCAATGATCAGATTTTTATTTCTGCCTGCTATGCAGGGGCCAATATTCGCTTGGTTGGATCTGATCCTGGCGTAATGGCTGCTTTCAATGGGGGTACGCATATGCCCTTTGAGGACGTTGCGGCTTTGCGCGCCTTCCCCGAATTGACAATTGTAGAACCCACCGATAGCGTGATGTTGGTCAACCTGATGGATCAACTGGCAAAACTCCAAGGTGTCTATTATATCCGTATGGCCCGAAAACCCATGGCCAAAGTTTATCAGGAAGGCTCTGATTTTACCATCGGAAAAGGCTGTGTGATTCGTCCGGGCTCGGATGTCACCATTGTTGCCGCTGGAATAATGGTCGCCGAAGCGATGGAGGCCGCAGAGTTGCTGGCAGCCGATGGAATTTCTGCCCGTGTGGTGGACATGTTTACGATCAAACCCATTGATGAAGATCTTTTAACAACCTGCGCGCAGGAGACAGGTGCAATTGTCACAGCTGAAAATCACAACATTATTGGAGGCCTGGGCAGCGCAGTCTGTGAGACGCTGGGCAGCAATTGCCCTGTCCCTGTTGAGCGTGTGGGCGTCAAGGACAGATTCGGCGAGGTTGGCCCCATTGACTATTTAAAACAGGTCATGGGCCTTACTGCCCAGGACATTGCCGTGGCAGCAAAAAAGTCAATTTCCCGGAAATAAAGTCGGAAGAGAAGGAGAAAACACGCGATGAAAAGGACAAGAGCCGTATTGGTTGCGCCTAAGCAGTTTGATTTTGTTCAGGAGGAAATCCCAAAGCTGAAAGAAAATGAAGTGCTGTATAAAACTATCAGTGTAGGGCTGTGCCATTCTGACATCCCCGCATATCGCGGAACCAGCGCCATGGGCTTCGGAAACAAACATGGCTATGACGCAATGATCAAGAACCCTCAGTTCCCCATGGGAATTGGGCATGAGCCAGTATGCGTTGTCGAGGATGTAGGCAGTGCCGTTACATGTTTCCGACCGGGCGATTTGGTGACGGGCGTACTCAGTACCTGTATTGCGGATTACAATGTAGCAGCCAACGCACAAATGATCAAGATCCCGGAGACATCAAAGCCGATCGACGCCTGCCTGGGTGAGCCGATGATGTGCGTGGCCAACATTGTGCGTGCCGTGGAGCCGAAAATGGGAGACCGGGTTGCTGTGATAGGGTGCGGTTTCATGGGGCTTATGGTTATTGCCGGACTGAAAAGTCGGGCTCTAGGCGATATTGTTGCCATCGACTTGGATGAAAAGCGCCTGGAAATGGCGGTCCAATACGGAGCGACCAAGACCATTAATCCTAAAAACGTGGATGTGGAGGACGTCTCGTTTGAACTGACCCACGGGAGGATGTATGATTGTATTGTTGAGATCACCGGGAGCTTGCGCGGATTGCAGACCGCTCTTTCGGTGGCAAAAATATCGGGCCGCGGCAAGATCCTTGCACCGTCTGTGTATTCAAAAAATGAGACATGGACAGAGGAGATGGCCTACAATATGATGTACCGTTCTCCCATTATCCATGTGGTTCATCCTTATTATACGAATGAATACATGCATACTCTGGAAATCGGAGTGGAAGCTTATGTCAAGGGTGTATTCCCCACAGAGGAATTGATCACCCACCGTATCCCATTCGAACGGGTTGACGAAGGCTTCCGGCTGCTGGATACGAACCCGCCCGGATATATTAAGGGAATTATTACATTTTAAGAATCTGCAGATTGATGAAAAAAGGAATAGAGAGGAGCGCCCATGAAAGAAACTGAATCCATCCAAACTGTGGATACAAATATTAAGATTCCTTTTTGGAAAGCGGCCTGCTTTGGGTTAGGAGATTTCGGAAATAACTTTGTTTGGACCTTTGTGGGATCCTATCTGATGATTTTCTATACAGATGTATTTGGGATCCCAATGGCGGCTGTCTCCTTGCTGATGCTGATTGCACGGGCATGGGACGCGATCAATGACCCGATTGTCGGAAGTCTGTCCGACCGCACCAGGAGCCGCTGGGGCCGCTACCGGCCTTGGGTGCTGCTGATGTCTTTCCCAACAGCAATCATTACGGTGCTGACGTTCTGGGCACACCCCGATTGGTCTAATACATCCAAGATTGTCTATATGTATGTGACATATGCACTGCTGGTATTCTGTTACACAGGAGTGAATATTCCATACAGCGCAATGACCAGTGTTTTAACTCAGAATACGGACGAACGGGCGAAGCTGTCCACTATGCGGATCACCCTTGCCAATATCTCTATTGCCGGAATTGGGATCATCGTTATTCCCATGGTCTCTGCTTTGGGCAAAGGGGATGCCGCGATGGGATACCGCCTGACTGCGGTCATTTTTGTGGTCATATTTATGTGCTGTTCTGCAGTCGTGTTTGCGACGCAGAAGGAAGTCGTTCCTCCTCCGGTCAAGCATAAGTACCCCCTTAGGGTTCAATTTAAATCCATGTTGGCAAATCGCCCATTTTTGATTGCATTCTGCGGCCAACTACTCTGGGGCTTTTTTATCCACGGAAGAGGTTCCATGTATACTTACTACTTCAAGTATGTCCAGGGCGACGAAGGTCTGATGTCTCTATATAATCTTGTAGGACTTGTCCCTCTCGTTGCAGGCTGCTATCTGTTTAAATCTTGGTATAATTTCGATGGCAATAAGGGGCGTGTCACCGCTTATGGATGTATCGGAGCCGGTATCGCCATGATCCTTATGCGATTTACCTCACCTATCGGTTCGCCTGTCCTATTCTATGCGCTGTGTGCAATCTCTAAATTCTTTGAAGGGGTTTTGGCTTCTGGTATTTACGGCGTGATTCCCGACACGGTAGAATACGGGCAGCTGAAAACCGGGGTTCGAAACGACGGCTTTTTGTCTGCATTTATCTCGCTGGGAAATAAATTTGGCATTGCATTGGGCAGTGCCGGCGTGGCGGCCATTCTGGCAGTTTTGGGGTTCCAAGCGAATGTGACGCAGACTCCTTTGGTCAACGGCACCATCAACAATTTCTTTACTGTAATTCCAGGAATCTTGTCTGTTCTCTGCGGAATTGTCTTCTTGTTCTACAAAATTGACCGAAAGACCTTCAATGATATTTTGTCAAAGCTGAACGACAAAGTGCAATCTAATGATCCAGATCTTGATTAAAGCAAACTCGCATCAACTAGATTTTTAGTCTCATAGCGATCAGTCCGGCTCAAACGCCTCCAATTATTGGGGCGGTATTTGAGCCGGGCTGTTCGCTTTTGGAATTTCAGATCATGAGACCATATTGCGGCACGGTTTCGATTCCTGTATGCTATAATAAAGAAAAACTGATTGTATGGTCCAATCCTCAAATTTGTCTTTCTCAATGTTTCGGCAAAAATCAGTTTCAGAGCCTCCCATACTAGACCATGCTCTTTGCAAGCAAACAGTGGGTTCCACATGTGCAGGCAAAAAACGATAATATACTTGCGACAGGAGATGATGTCTATGCTACAATCGCAAATTCATTGCCAGCAACAAATCCTATCAGCCGAAATGAGACAATCACTAAAAATCCTGCAGTTACCAATGGCTGGACTGCAGGCAGAATTAATCCAGTTTGCAGAAGAAAACCCAATGGTAGATCTGGACCAATTCTATAAAGATTGGCAGAACGGGGACTCCAATTCGCTTATGACTTTTCGTGAGGATTTTTCCGGTTCCATTTTTGAGACCGTGATCCCGTCCCGTCAGGCGGCCAATGAAAATGATTCTGCTCAGACTGCTGATGGCGGTTCAATACAACATCAGGAAACCTTTTCAGAGTATGTGAAGGAACAGCTTCCACAAATTTTGAAATATCTTCCATTTTGCTATGCGGCATGGTGCGAATACATCATTGACAGTCTGGACCATCGCGGATACCTAGACGAACCGCTCGATTTGTTGGCTTCCTTCATGGGAAGTTCAGTGGAAGAGGCAACGCAGGCTTTGTACGCTGTGCAGAGCTTAGCTCCGACCGGAGTGGGTGCTCGCTCTCTGGAGGAATGTTTAACCCTCCAATTAGCTCACAGTCCCTATTTTAACAAATATACTCTGAACATCATTCAGGATTATCTTCCCCTTCTGGCGAAAGGAAATATAGAAAAAATCTCAAAAGATCTGAAGATTCCTTTTGCTGAAGCACAACGCTACTGTCAAGTCATTCAAGCATTTAACCCGATTCCCAGCAATGGGTTTTTGCAGTCCAAAGATTTGCCCGTCTATATAATTCCGGATGCTGCTGTGGAAATCCAGGGCCAGGAAATTACGGTGTCTTACAACCAGCGGGCTCTGCCTAAAATTTCTCCGCTCTCGGAATATCTTGCTATAATGGAACAGCAGAAAACAACAAAATTAGGTGCTTATTTAGAAGATCAAAATCATCGAATCATAAGGATGCAACAGGATCTGAAGCGACGAGAATCTACCCTGATCAAAATGATTCGTTTTATTTTGGACAGACAAAAAGAATACCTCTTGGGGCAAGTCCCAGCCCCCGTTCCTCTGTCTGTTCAGGAAATCGCCCAAGAATTGCACTTCCATCAAAGTACCATCAGCCGCGGCATCAAAGACAAGTATATTTTCTTTTCTGGACACACGGTCCCGCTTCGGGAGTTTGTAAGCGGCAAGGTAGGAAATGGAGCGCCCGTAAACAAAAGAATGCTGAAAATCTGTTTTGACCGCATTATAGACGCAGAAGATAAATTGCATCCTTTGTCAGACGAAAGCTTGCGTCGAGTGCTGTCTTCCATGGATATAGAAGTGTCACGACGGACGGTGACTGAATACCGAAAAGAATTCGATATTCCATCCGCGGCATATCGGAAACGGAAAGAACGATAAAATTCTGAAAAGGTGGAGATTCATAAACGCCTCCATAGGCCGATAAGCTGGAGGCCAAGTATCAGGAGACAGGCAGTCCCTAAAACAATATCTTGTATCTCCATTTTCTGACCGCAAAAAGTCCTGGAAAACAAAATAATAAAGTTAAAAGTCCAAAATATTGATAATAATTCTCCATCAAACCAACTGCGTATGATGTAACCGTCAAATCCCCCAGCGGATAAAAAGCCACCATCTCAGCGCATAGGCAATGAGAGGGCGGTCAGACATTCAATCAGATTTTAAAAATTCGTATTCCTAGGGTACATTTACAGGAAGGAAAGATTCGGGCCAGACCCTATCCGTCCGTGCGTTGTTCAGGAGCCAAACCAGGTAGCGGTATGGAGCCAGACAATTTTCTTTTGTGGTTTCAATCAGACTGTAGATCATAGCGTTAGACTGAGCACCAGCTGGGGCGTTGGCAAAAAGCTAGGGTCTGTCCCAAATTCTGTGTAAACGCCGAAATGCAGTGCAAATAGAGCAAAATAGTAGACTTCCTCCTTTCCGGGCGCGTGGATGGCGCGATAGCTGGCGTCTGCGTATTTGTCGATCTCGCAATGCCCAATACACTGAAATCCGCCTGCCAAGTCCAAGCCTGCCCGGAAACCGCCGACTCCCGCGAACATATCAAAATATCGGATTATACGTTCAGCTTTCTTCACCTTCTTCCTGCAGCGCGCGCAAAAAGCCGAGAACGTCATCGTCAATGCTCCCGGCTGGCTGCGGCCGCGAAATTGTTTGTGGGTAGGAGCTGTTTTGCAGCTCCGTTTGGAGAATCGTTTTCAGGTCTAACAGGAATTGCTCCCGCTGCGCCTGCTGACACAGTGCCAGACAGAGCCAGTTTGTGCGCTGCCCAGCCGGAATCGCAGACAGAAGCTCCCACGCCTGCCGGTGCAGCGGATTGTCCAGAAACAGCGTTGTACCAAACCGTGCGGTTTTTGGTTTATCCTGCATGGTCTGCCACCTGTCCAGCCAGCCGCTCGTATGCCTGCGCATTCAACTTGTCATCGTCCAAAATGACAGGATGCAGAACACTGCCCTGCGGCAGGTATCGTTTCATAAGTCCGGCCCCACCGCCGAGGAACACGACCGGCATAGCGCGGCAGTCCAGACCAGCTTCGGCAATGGCAGAGAGAATGCGTCTGGCATAAAGCCCAGCTTCGCGCTGGATGATGGCTTTCACACGGTCATCCATACTGTCCGGGATGCCGCGCAGGACATTTTCAATCTGCACACTGGTGAGCGATAAATTCAGGCTCCGGCGCACCTGCTCTGCGATCTCATCCAGACAGCGGATCATGCCCAGCTCCAAGCTGCGGCATGAGGCTGCGTGCGGGATACGGTTGTCCAGCCGCATGATATCCACAGTCCAGCCGCCAATGTCCGCAAGGATCACGGACGGTTCATTCAGCAGATCGCTGTGCTGGAGGATCGCCGCATAGCCCTGCGGGAACAGCTTCACATCCTGCACAGAAGTTTCATACGAAATCCCTTCATACGAAAAAGAAACCGTCTTGCTCTCGCGCAGCAGATATGCCCGGAATGCTTTCTTTTCCCGGCCGAAGCTCGTCAGCGGCAAGCCAGCCGCAAGAATCACCGGTGTTGTGGTCGGCGCGTTCCGGTACGCGATTTCTTTGGCAATGGCCGCCAGCGTCAGCAGATAGTAATTCTCATCCACTGTCTTATCCTGCTGGAGCGGCTGCCGCCCGCTGCCGACAACGTAGTATTTTCCGTCATAGCAGAGGACGTTTTTCTGCGTGTACGGTTCATGTTCGTATTCTGCCAAGCCGGAGGGAAACGAACAATGCGCGGTTTTCATGGCCGCGTAGCCATGATCCACGCCAATGGTAATGGGTTCTGTCATCGTTCTTCCACCTTTTCTTTCCGTTTGTTCATATCCTTCTGCGGTGCGCGTTCCTCTGGGAGCAGTTTCCCAAAGCCCAGCTTACGCAGCGTCTTTTCATACAGCTTTTTCTCAAACGCCAGATACTCTGGAGATGTGTAATCGGTATGAAGCGAAACAGCTTCTTCATAGCACGGCGCGACGATCTCATACTCCACAGAGCCGAAACGGTCCGCGGTCAGGTATCGCAGCATCCCGTAACCGTCCATTTCCTCGAATTTCCCCAGGTTATCTTCCGTTGCAAACTCCGTGCTGATATGAAAGCGCGTCAACTCAGCAGCGCTCCTATAAAGCACAAATCCGCCCGGATCAAGGTAGGGCGCAACCGTCTTATAGAACCGCCGGCTGTGTTCCCGGCTGTTCAGCCGCGGGACCAGCTTCACAAGGGCTGCTTCCAGCGCTTTGTTCTTTTGAGACAACTTCCTGTTACCGATTTGCAGATTGTTATACGCAATGGAGAGCTGAACCGCCGTGCGCTCTTGGGATGCCTGCTGCTCGCGCATGGCCTCATATTTGATCTTCAGCGCCGGATATTCTCGGATCGCAGTCAGCATTTCAGATAATCTCATCTGCGCTTTCTCCGATACCGTGAGAATCGCTGCAAAACCTGCAAGCGGTTATCAATCTTGCACGACGCCTGATCAACTGCTTCCATGTCCTTATCCAGCTTCTTGTGGATGTGTTCCAGCGCGTCGCGGTCATTGCAGCAGTCCACCAGAACATAAGTGTTGCCGGTGGAGAACACCTCGCGCCTGCCATATGGATCGCGGAGACTGGCAATGAGCCGCTGGCCGACCTTTTTCCGGTATGCAATTTGCAATGCTTCCGGTTCTCCGCAGACACCGTACCGCTTCAAGATCTGCGCGACCTCGTCGGAGGAGATCTGCTGGTGCGTCATCAGCTTCTCCAGGATCTCAGCGGCGGCATCCTCTGGAACGCCCGAATAACCGGAATATCCATCTAAATATGCCGTCATGTTTGAAACTCCTTTCTGCGCACAAGCGGCCATCCCGCAATGGGATGGCCGCTTCGTTTGTTACGCTGCCGCAGGAAGCTCCGCAGCATCGTCCAGTTCTTTCCGGGGCGAGAGGAATTCCACCTCGGTCGCTTTGAGCAGGAAGCCGGGCTGCCGCTCCGGTTCCTCGGCAAAGGTGATCGTTTCAAAATCACCGCTGGCCGCAATCTTGCAGCCCTTTCTGGCAAACTCCGCGCAGCGTTCTGCGAGCACGCCGCGCACCTTGATCGAGATAAAATCGGTCAGCTTTTCTCCATCCGGAGATTTGTAGCGGCGATCCGAGGCAATACGCATGATGGCATAGGGCTTGCCGGTTTCTTCGTTGGTCTTGAGGACGGGATCTCCCGTCAGGTTGCCGATGGCAATCATTTTAAGCATATTGATGCCCTTCTTTCTTTGTAATTACGCCCATTCGACGACGAACAGGACGCAGAGGATATTGGCGTTTGTGACCGGCTGCGACAGGGCGCTGACAACTGCGTCATAGGTGAGCGTCAGGCTTTCTTCCTCGTTGATCTGCCACGGGGAAGTGAGTTCAAACTGCTCCGTGCTGCCGGTCTTGCTGGTCTGTGCGCTGTTGATCTTGAAGCCAATCTGGTTGCTGTCCACCTTGGCGTGGGACATATCCGAAGCATACGGCACCAGTGTCCAGCCGTTTTCTGCCGTCAGGGTCACGGAGGACACCTGCACAGCGGCTGTGGAGTGGTTGACGATCTCCGCGTTGGAGACATAGACCTTTCCATTCTGATCGACCGTCACCGGCAGCACAGCCGGAACAATGACAGAGAACACGGTTGCTTCCTCCCAATGCGCGTAGTAGGTGGTAGAAGCTACCTCTTTGAATACGGTGTTGCCATCTACCTGCGTGCCGCCGGTTTCCTGTGTGAACCAGCCGAGGAACGCATAGCCCCTGCGAGTCGGCTCTGTGGGCAGATTCAGCTTTTCGCCATAGGTCTGGTTCGTGGTTTCTGTTTTGCCGGTACCGAGATCCCATGTGATCTTGTATTCTGCCGGGGCAAACTGCGCGTAGAATGTCCGCGCGGCCGTGATCGTGACCGTGCTGTATAACGTGCCGTTTGTCTTTTCCGTGTACCAGCCGGAGAATGTGTGACCTGCCTTGACCGGCGTGTAACCGGGAGCAACGGCGGTCTGGTTGGGCACGACGGAGGTCGTCACGCTGTTCTTGCCGCCAACCGTGCCGCCGTTGGACGCGGCATCCCACGTCACGATCAGCGCGACATTCGCACCGCAATCATCGCAAACACCATCTGCGTTGGTATCCTTGTGATTGCCATACTCCGTCGAGCTATCGCCGCAAACGGCGCAGGTTTTGCTGCGCTTGTGCTGCGCATCGTCTGCTTTCGTCCACGAACCGTAGGAATAACTGTGGTCAGCATAGTCATAGGTCGACGCGCCGCAGCCAGAACAAGTCTTGCTTCTGCGGTGCTGGGTGTCGCTGTATTTGCTCCACGAACCCGTAGAATAGGAATGCGAACCGTAGTCCGTGGTACTGTATCCGCAGGTGCGGCAGGATGCCGTTCGGCTATGTTGACTGGAAGAAGAATTGCTCCATGATCCGTAGCTCATGTTATGGCTGGCGTATTCGTAATCCGAATCGCCGCAGTTCCGGCAATAGGCTTCGCGCCGGTGCTGACTGCTGGAATATTCCTCCCAGCTTCCATAAGAATAGCTGTGGCCGGTTGCGTAGATGGTTTCGCGCTTGCTCTGGCCGCAATCGCAGCTATATTCCCGGTAGCCGTTTCGCGTGCAAGTGGCATCATTTTCATAGTCCAGAACCCATGTATGGCTTCCGCAGTCCGGGCAAGTCCAAGAACCATACAAGCCGGAACCATGATCTTTATACACATAAGTCCCCAAATTCTGAACATAATGGCACTATAGCGATAGGTAACCGTTTGATGTAATCTCCGGGTTTTCCCCCGCTTCACACCGTGCATGCGGCTTTCACCGCACACGGCGCTCCATCGTCTTAATCTTTTATCTATCTTATCAAACTAACATTGGTGAAACATTTATTGCTGGTTGATATGGATTTCAGCGTTTTTCAGCATTTTTCGCAAAGCGTTGACCTTCGCAAGCTGCGGCGCATCCAGTTCGAGCATCGCCATATATCTCTGAATTGTTTCCGGCTTCTTCGCGTGGATCAGCTTGTGTACCGGTTCTAAAATCAGAATCAGGTTTGCGTACTGATCTGTACCGCCAAGGTATTTCGGTATCTTGTGGTGACAATGTATGTCACGCAGATTCAGAAAATCCTTACCTGTGACTGCACATTTGCCCCATTGCGCAGAAAACATGGAAATACGGTTATCCGCAAATTCTGTGCTTCTGCCAAACAGCGGCTCTTTCATCAGTGCAATCATCAGAGATACGTTGATTTCGAGATTTTTATGAATCTCTGCCCGACCCTCCGGCGTATAGGCATTGACGGTGTTCTTTGTGCTCTTGGGTGCTTTGTGCTGAATGAATCCGATTGGATAGACCGGTTCGTCACTGCCTGCTACATATCGCAGCATTGCAGATCTGCCATATCGTTTCCGTTCAAATTCAGTCAGCTTTCGCCCCTTACGTACCAGCCGGCCGTTATGACCTCGAAGCCGGTTTGCTAAAACCGTCATTACCGCATGATGCAAAGCCTTACAATCCAGACTAACTGCTGTGGCAATGCGGTAGTAGTTCTGCACCCCCATCACCATCGCGTTATATCGCTTGATTTCATCCAGCTCTGTATGATGTGGCGTTGCCTTTGCGATGTGCTTTGCCTGTTCGATCAGATTTTCACGCTGACGTTTCCATGCTTTGTCGCTGATATGTGATCCAACTACCAGTTTCCCGGACTTCGGAACAACCTTGATCTTGAAGCCAAGAAATTCAGAATATCGACGCTTGACATTGACGATTCTCGTCTTTTCCTCTGATACGTCCAGCTTCAGCCGCTCTTTCAACCATTGTGTGATCGCAATTTTGGTTTTCAGTGCGTCTGTTTTGGTACGGCAAAAGATACGAAAATCATCTGCATATCGGACAATGTACATTTCTTTCAATGCTGTTTTTCGCATTGCGGCATATCCATTGCTGCAAATTGTGTTGCCATTTTTATTGACAGGCAATTTGTATTCACTCAACACCGGATGCTCCAGCCATTGACTGTCGATCCAGTGATCGAGTTCATTGAGTACAATATTTGCAAGCAGCGGGGAGATAATGCCGCCCTGCGGCGTCCCTTTTTCTGGCAATACGATCCCGCCATCCGGCATTTTGATCGGTGCTTTCAAAATCTGCCGCAGCACATAAAGAAGATGCTTGTCCTGTATTCCGAGCTGCCAAATCTGGCGGAGCAGCTTCGGATGGTCTACGTTGTCAAAGAAGCCTTTGATGTCAAATTCTATGACATAGTGGAGTTTTGAACGCTGCAAACGTACATAGGTTGCAGCAATCGCATCCTCAACGCTTCTTTGCGGACGAAACCCGAAACTGTTCTTGCTGAATTGTGCCTCACAGATTGGTTCCATGACCTGCTTGATACATTGCTGAATCAGCCTGTCCCAAGCACATGGAATCCCCAGTGGGCGCGTTGATCCGTTTGGCTTTGGAATATCTTTGCGTCTGATCGGTTTTGGCCGGTAGCCATGTTTACTTCCTGCAACAATGAACTGTACTCTGCGGACAACCTCCCCGGCGGGTATCTTTCCGATGTCCCCGATGGTCACATTGTCCGTTCCAGGCGTACCGCTGCCGTGATTGGCTTTGATATTCCGGTAGGCCAGCAGAATGTTTTCCCGTTTCAGAATCAAATCCATCAGAGCGGTGAATTTTTCTCCATTCCGGCTTCTGGCATACAGATCGTCAAATGACTCCTGCATACCATAATATTCTGCATGGCGCAAATCATTGACACAGAGTGGTTTTTCCTGTTTCGCCTTTGCCATTAGGCATCACCCCTTTCATTTCTGAATTGAATGACCCTTTTGGTCTTACTCGAATCCTAATACGTTTGATAGATATTTTTTAGATTAAGATGACTTGAGGCCATTCCTCCACTCCCATTACAGGAGCTTCACAGGTTCGACCTCTGCTTTTCGGCACCGGTACAGCAGCTTATTGTTCTTCGTCTGCTTACTTTTCTGTTGAAAAGCCCGATACCTTTCCTTGTTCCGATCATCCTATCTTTGCATATACCTTTAGGCTTCTGCTATGAGCCTGTTGGCTGGATTGCGCCTGTAACGCAATATGGTTTTTCATAGCTACAACTTTTACTAAACCACACCAACTGCGATTTCTCGCCTGCGCACATTTCTATGCGCCCGAATTGTAGACCCGTACATTCGCAGATTCGTCAGTCGTTTCCGACCATTCTCGCCTTGGGTATTTTATAGACCCCCGGCATATAGGCAGCACCGTCCACCTCTGGACAGCTTTCGCCGCAGATTCTTCCGCGGTACGGCTGCTCTCTGCCGACTTCACCGAGCTTCCAACAATCTACGTTTCCGTTTACATTGCTGGTCGGAGTATCAGGGCGGCGTTTCAGGGCGTTACCCCATCATTCCACCTGTCGGATAATCAGTTCGCTGATTGTGATTCATCACTTCCTTTTTATCAGCGTCTAACCTTTTCAGTTAGAAACAAGTCGCACTATAGCACTCGTAGTACTCCTGATGACCTCTCGATGTATGCGTCTGCTCAACATAAGTGCCTTGCAGGGAATACTGATTGCAGCTCGGACAAGTACCGACAATGCCGGTGGAAGCATACGTTGCGGTAGTCGAGGGTGCTTTCTTGATGGCAGAGTCGGACACTACTGGCGCAGTGCTATCCGCATTTTTGTACACACCATAAACATCATAAAAGTAACGCTCGCTGCGGTTGGAACTGTTCCAGTCATAATCATGGAACGGTACGGATGCTTGCGGATATCCGATGATGTAGCCGATATAAAGGGTATCGCCAGAATCGGTTTCGCGCCAGAACGCATCCTCGCCAATGCTGTCCAGCGTATGCTCTCCGTAATAAATGGACAGCTTCGTCAGCAGTGGGCAGTTATAGAACGCATGGCGGCCGATGACCGGCGTGGTGCTGGGGATCTCGGCAGTCGTGAGATTGGTACAGTCCTCGAACCAGTAAGCGAGATCGGGGATCGCCAGACTCTCCATGCCGTCGAACCAAACCTGTGTGATCTGGCTGCGGTATTCTGCCCATGGTTGGTCGTCTTTGCTTGTAAAGGTGCTGCAGTCCCCGCTGCCGGAGATCGTCAGCCAGCCCTTGTCGTCCAGCTTCCATGTGATCTTGCTGTCCTGGATCGTGCCGCTGGCAATGGCATCATCTGCCGCAAACGCCGAGATACTGAGCGAGAGGAGCATGCAGAGGGCAAGCAGGATTGCTGTGAGTTTTCTTGTTTTCATAGCGGTTCCTCCCTCCTTTACGAATTGCCGGTTGCAGGCGCGATGGTGAAGATCAGCGTCGCGGCGTTCACTTTCTCCACCTTTTCAGCTGCCGCGACCTTCGCCGTGTATGCGATCCGCAGATTCTTGCCTGCGTCAATGACCGGGAACGCACCGTCAGCCAACGTCAGCTTGCCTTCCTTGACCGTCTTGCAGCCGTTGATGCTGAACGCGATCTTTCCGGCTTCTCTGCCGAAATTCTCATAGTCTCCAATGGCGAACGCGCCAGGCTGCACATCGACGGCTACGACCTGCACCGCACCGCTCTGTGCGCGGTTTTCAATGACGGCGTTGGATGCCGTTACAACATAGCCGTCCAGAACCGTGACCGGCAGGCAGGCGGGGACGCTGACGGAGATGGGCGAGACAGAGTTCACGACGGTCAGCACAACCGGGACGCTGGCCTGCGCGGTTTCTGCTGCAAAGGCAGAAACCGACAGCGAGCAGAGCATCAGAACAGCCAACAGGAGAGAAAACAGTTTCTTTGTTCTCATTTTGACATTACCTCCTTCGGCCACAGGTACGCAGCATGCAGGGCAGTCTTGACCTCCAGTGTGCCGACCGTCTTGCCATCACGGGTGGCCGTGATCGTCGCGGTGCAGGCGGCGTTGCCGTATTCCGGCGCTTCTTTCAGCGTGATGGAGCTGACCGACGCGCCCGCTGCAAGGGTGATAGGATCTGCAATGAGGCTGCCGTCGGAATCTCTGCGGATCTCAATGGTATAGCTGTCCGTCTTGCTGTTGTTCTTCAATACGGCAGATACCGTCTGCTCTCCGACGAGGGCGTACAGATGCGCGGGGATCTCTGCCTGAATGAGATTCTCGTCTACCATCTTATTGAGATCGCGCTGCGCATTCAGCAGATTGTCCATCGCGTAAAATACAATCTCTGTTTCCGGGAATTTGCCTGCGCGCTCTGTGATGCGGGTTTTGATCTTGTCGTAGACCAGCAGCGTCGATTCGCGGTCAAAAATGACCTTGACCGGGCCGTCCACACGGCAGGCAATGACTTCGGCTGCCGTTGTGCCGTCGTTACAATAGACCGCCGCTGTGCCGCCACCCCACACGACAAGGCGGCCGGAGATTTTTACGTTGGACAGCGTGACCTTGCCGTCTGTGACGCCGTTGCCGATGATGAGATCGCCGTCAATGGACATGTCCTTCAATTCAACGTCCTTGGTACGGACGAGCAGATTGCCCTTGTAATCCTTCGTATAGCTGCCGCTCTTGGTGATATAGGACTGGATGATGTTGAAATAGAGCTGCGCAAATTCTGCTCTTGTGATGTTGGCCTGCGGGGCAAGCCCCTGCGTGCGGCCATGCACATAACCGGCTGCGACCATTGCTCTCATGTACGGCAGCGCCCATGTGGAAACATCCTTCGCATCCGCAAACTTGGACAGATCCGTCTTGGCGTAATCGTCAAGATCAAGCTGCAAAGCTCGTGCGACGACCGCAATGGCTTCCTGACGGGTGATTGCCCGGTCTGGCTGCATGCTGCTGGCGGAAACGCCGTTATACGTCCCCATCTGGACGGCGAGGGCTACATCTTTGTAGTACCACTTGCCCTTGGCAACATCCTTGTACGCAGAAATGTCTGCCGCTTTATAACAGCCAAAAGACCGGTTTGTAATGGCAGCCATTTCCGCACGGGTCAGCAGCCCGTTGGGGTCAAGCTGCGTCTTGGATTTGCCGTAAAGCAGGCCATTATCCACAGCGGCGGTTACCGCTTCCGCGTACCATGCTTTTGTGTCCACATCCTTGAAATCTGAAATGCTCGCCGCAGATGCGGAAACGGCAAGAGACAGGCAGGTCACGACAGCCAGAAACAGCGCAAGAATTCGTTTTGTGTTCAAAGTGAATCCCTCCTATGATAAAAGCTGCCGGGGGAAGCAGATTCCCCCGGCGATGTATGGGTGTGGCTTAGACCGCATCCCAGCAGATCACGAACAGAACGGACGCAACGGAAGCGTTGACGACAGCTTCGGAGACCGGGCTGACGATGGCGTCATACGCGATGCCGATGGAGTTTGCGCTCTGGTCGCCGTTGCCGGACATATAGCAGCCTTCGATGGCACCGTCGATGAGGGTCTGGGAAGCCGCATTCTCGGCATTGGTGAGCTGCTCCGCGCCGCCGCCAAGCGCGAGCTTGAAGCCGATCATGTTGCTGTCCACCTTGACCTTAGCAAGGCTGTCCTTGCTGCCGAATGCAGTCAGCTTCCAGCCAGCACCGGCTTCGACCTTGACATTGTCGACCTTAACTGCGCCAAAGGAATTGTTGGTGATGCGGATATCCGTGGCCGTCGTGACCGTGCCGTCCGTACCGACTGCGATGGGGAGGATGGTCGGGATGGTGACATTCATCTTGGTCGCAGCAGGATCGCCGTCAAGCGTTCCGTCTGAGGTGGAAGACAGACTGACGTTGGAGGTGCCGGTGCCGCCAGAGACATCCACGGTAGTGGGTTCAGCAGCGGATGCGCCAATGGCGAGACTTGCCATAAGACAGACGGCGAGGAGCAGGGATACGAGTTTCTTCATGTTCTTCATAATTGGTTCTCCTTTTTCGTTTTGTTAGTGTTGAATGGTAATATGGATGATGGCCCCAGCTACACCAAGCGTTGCGCCGGAGTCAGGATCTAAGTTGGAAAAATAGGCAGTACATTCGTACTCGCCTGCAGGCAGCTCTACATCGAGCTTTGCACGCTCGATTTTGCTGCCGACCGCAATGGCCTTGGACTCGTAGATCTTTTCGCCCGTGTCATTGCGATAGAACTCCACCTTCTGTGGATAGAGATTGTTCAGCTCATTGACCAGCATGACGTTGCCTTCACTCTTGCCGTCCTTAAAATACGGCGCGGTGTTGCAGCTGATGTTAATCATGCCCGCCTGCACCTTGTCGTTGAGGCGCTGCTCGATTTCCTCCTGCGAGAGTGTCTCCCAGCCGCCTTCAATGGCGGAGTCGTCGTAGACAATGCCGCTCTGCGCGGCAGGCTCCTTCGGATCGTCCTTTTTGACGGCGAATGTGACAATTACAGCAATGACCACCAGGATGGCCAGCGCAATGAGGCTGATGTGAATGGGGCTGAGCTTTGTTTTCCGTTTATACATGATGCTTCTCCTTTTTGTTTTTACGAATTTGATTATGCCGCCGCTTCAAAATAGCTCCGCGGCTTGACCGCACAGAGGAACCGGCGAATATCGGATACCTCTGTCAAGATCGGCATTTCCGGCAGCGCGTCCAATACATCCTGTCGGTAGCGGCCTCTGGCGCTGCAACGCTCATCCAAGATGGCAACCACGCAGGTGTCTGTCTCCGTGCGGATGGCGCGCCCAAAGCCCTGCTTGAGCTTGATCTGCATTTCCGGTACGATGACGCTCCGAATGAAGTCACGCAGGGCGGGATAGTTTCTCTTTTCATGCTCGTGGATGGCGTCCGGGAATGCAAACGGCAGCCGGGGAATGATAAGCAGCGACACGCAGTCGCCGGGGAAGTCCATGCCTTCCCACGCAGCGCCGGTTGCCAAGAGGACGGCTCCGGGGGTGCTCTTGAATTGCCGCAGTATCTGCGGGTGGTTCCTGCGCAGTGAGAAAATGGGGACTCTTGCTGTAGCCAGCCGCTCGTTGACAGCGGATAAATCTGCGTATGAGGTAAAGAGCACAAGCGCATGACCATTTGCTGTATATAGAAGCCGCAAAATTTCTGCTGCGATCTCATCGTAATACCGCTCGGAGCTGAGACGCACGGAATATCGGGGAAAGAACAACCGGCAGTTGTCTGCATAATTGAACGGCGAGACAGCAACGGATTCCATAACTCGCGGATTGCAGCATAGCCCGCATTCGTCCTGAAACCGGCGAAAGCTGCTGCCAATGGCAAGCGTTCCGGAGGTAAGTAGGAGTGGGATCTGTTTGCTCCAGACCGTGTGCTGCATTCTGGATGTGATGTCTGCCGGGACACTGCACAGCATGAGCTTGCCGTCGTCATCCTCTGCGGTGTAGCGGATGGCGTCTGTCTTGGGGCGAAGAAACAGCACGACTTTATCGGTGAGCTGCTCCAGTGCCCGCTTTGTGGCAGGTTCCAGAAACGTGGACAGCTTCCTGCCGATCAAAAACAGCGTAGAAAGGACTCTGCTGAGATCATCATGGAGCAGCTCAAAAGGGTACTCCGGCGACAGCTCTGCCATCTTTTGCAGAAGCATAGAAGAAGCCGAAAACAGCCGGTCTGCTGCCAGCGCGTATCCGTCCTGCTTCAGCCGGACGACCGCGCTGCGGATCTCTCTGGCCACTAAGGTCGTGCCAAACATTTCCCGTGCCGTTTCCGGCAGCTTGTGTGCTTCATCCACAATGACCGTGCAGGCGTCTGGGAGGATGGGCTTCAAGCCGCTTTCCCGGTGCATACAGTCTGCCAGCCAGAGGTTCTGGTTGCAGATCTGGAACAAATACCGTTTCTGCCCGCACTCGGTCAAATGCCGACGATAGCGGCAGTCCGGGTGCTTGCAGTCACAAAACTGCGGAACGCAGACACGCTCGCGGTCAAAGCTGCTGAGTTTCTGTGTTTCATCCAGATCCAGAACATCCCGCAGGGAATAAAGTTCTTTCTTCTGCATGACGTTTTTCCCGTTCGGGCGCTGCTGCAGGTGCTGGCGCAGCCGCTCGTCACAGACATAATGACTCTTGCCCTTGCGCAAGGCGGCAAGAATGGGCGTTGTGATATGCGGATCGTCCGACAGCACATCCGACAGGAACGGCAGATACTCCCGCACAATGGCGTTCTGGAGGGCGATGCTGGAAGTTGCGATGATCACCGGCTGGAATGGGAGCCCGTCTACCAGCCTGCTGTGGCTGTACACGATGGCAGCGGTCAGGTAGGCGTATGTCTTGCCGATACCGGTCCCGGCGTCGCTCAGTGCAATGCGGTTTTCAAACATGGCGTCCAGCATGGTGTGACTGAGACGGATCTGTTCCGGCCGCTCTGTCATGCCGTGCGCAGGTAGAATGGTTTTGAAGATGTGGTCGAGTTCGGTATGTGCGTTTTTTCTGGTAAGTTCGTTGATCATGATTCTTTCATCCTATCTTGAAAAGTTTGTTCCGCCGTATTTGCAGCTCGCACCCCGGCGATGGGGAACAGCGCAGACAGAGCCTGGCAGCTCTCACAGCCTGTGACTGGGGTCTCGACTGCTTTCAACCCCAGCGCATGGCAGCCTGTCTTACGTGCAGGCTAGACGTTGTGTGTCCAAACAGGTTGGGCGGCATGATGCAGCCTGCCAAGGCTGCCCACGGCGCGTTTCTCGCTCGCCGGAAGCTCGCTGCTTCCGGGTCGTCGCGCGCGCCGTGCGCGTTTCCCAACCTGCGGTGTGATCCGCGTTGCTGGTATTCACTTTTCAAGGTTCAGTGAGGGGTGTTTCGAATCCCCTCACTATCCCTCCCGAAAAAACAGTCAAGTGAATAACAGATTTTCAAAAATTTTTGAAATATTTTTTCTCACAGCATTTTTCGAAGTGCTTTCAGGAGACGTTCCATCCGATAAACGACCGCGCGGGGATATACGCCAAGCCGCTTTGCATACTCGCGCATTGAAAGACCATCAAAAAACACGGCGTGGATCATTTCCTGATCTTCCGGGTCCAACGTTTCCAAGACTGCGTGTAACCTTTTGACCAGCAGCTTGTCCGCAATCATGTCCTCCAGATTCTCTGCGCTGCAGAGTGCAGCTTCGGAGTAGCCTTCCTCCAAGAGCGCATCCACGGACAACGGCTTGTCGTCGTTATCCCGTTCTTCCAGATACCGCTCCCGGCGGTCCATGCTTGCGTAGGCTTCATACACTTCATCTGAAACGGCTACTTCCTTGCCATCAACGTAAATAATATTGACAATGACATTGCCGTTTTCGTCGCGGAAGCGTCTGTAATTCCGCGTATCTTTCCAGTTGTACATTCGTAAGCTCCAATCTCAAAATTTTGTAATATTTCGAGATGGAGTTACGGATATTTCGCTGTGCTCTCAGACCATCTGCGCATGTATGCCCTTTCCGCTATTCAGCGAAAAGGGCATAAACGCAAAAAAAGAAGCCCTACGGAAAGCTGAACAGCTTACCGTAAGGCTCCGAACGCGGCGTTCCCACATTCTAAGGTGGGCGGTTGGTGCGCTTGACTGGTATCATAGTATTTGGTTTTTGAATTGCAGTTTAGATGATTACTTCAACCGGGCAGATTGCGATCCCGATTTGCTGCCCGCACTTCGGGCATTTGGAAAACCATTGCGCGCGGTCTGCCTGCTCCGGACGGAACAGCTGCAGACTACGCAGGTCTGTATGTTCAGCGGCATTGAGAAGCCGTCCTCTTTGACAGATCGGGCATCTGATCGCCCGATCTGCTTTCACTGCACAATTTACTGCTTGTTTCATGCGTACCTCTCTTTCCTGATTCCATGTTTGACTTCAGATTCTGTATGCTGACAATCCTTTATTGGAACAGATCTGTCTGGAGAGGCTTCGACAGACACGCCCAAGGAGTGGAGGCGCGTGTTCCAGAGGTTATGGGATTGACGATGATTTTATTATATAGACGCTATAAAGAACCGTCAATGACGCATTTGTAAACACACGAGAACATTTCATTGACAAGCATACCTGCGACGGCTATAATGAGAACATCCCAAATTGGAGGAATACATCATGACAACAGGAATGAAACACTTGGCTGCGTATCAGGCAAATCTGCTGGACTACAATGCGGCAAAAGACCGTGAGTGCAATTATATTGGCAACCAGATTCGTGCTGCGCGAAAAAGCATGAAATTGAGCTTGGAGCAGCTCAGTCAGATCTTAATGGGATATGGCGTGGACATTGGGCGCGTTGCGGTGAACAAGTGGGAAAAGGGTATATCGATTCCAAGTGCGTATCAGCTTTTGGCCGTCTGTGCTGCGCTGCATCTGGAGGATGGCTTTGATTATTTTGTGAGCAATACAAAACGCCCCCTGCTGAACGCAGAGGGGCGTCGGAAAGTGAGAGAGTATCGGGAGGATCTGATTGCATCCGGGAAGTATCGGGAGGTACCGCCAGTGCTGGAGATCCGCTATCTGGACATGCCGGTCAGCGACCTGCCGGTATCCGCTGGCACCGGCGCATTTCTGGACGAGGGGAATTTCGAAATGGTCAGCTTCCCGGAAAGCAGTATTCCGGATGGCGCAGAGTTCGGAGTTCGGGTATCTGGCGACAGCATGGAACCTGTCTATCATGACGGTCAGATCGTGTGGGTACAGCAATGTGAAACACTCCGTACCGGCGAAGTTGGTGTCATGATCTACGATGGGCAAGGCTACATTAAGGCATACGCCGAACAGGAACCGGATGATCCGGAAGCATATCTCAGCAGTGACGGCGTGCGGCGGATGCAGCCGGTTATGGTGTCTTACAACAAGGCTTATGCACCGAAGCCAGCGTCACCGGAGCTGGAGTTCCGAATTGTGGGGCGAGTTTTATAAGTCCTGTTTATTGGACAGTATTTGTGATATGATACTATCATCAAAAGTTTATCCTGCTTTTTTTGATAGGAGTGAAAGAACATTGAATACGCACGCACGATTGGATGAATTATTACATGAGAGAAACATGACATTATACCAGCTATGCCAAAGCGGAAACATTCCCTATACGACGCTTCGCGTCTCTCGCTGCAGAGGCAGCCAGCTTTCTGTAGATACCATTGAGCAAATTTGCAGGGTGCTTGGAATCTCGATGGCGGAGTTTTTTACAGTTCACGCTGAGGCTAAATCGATGAATGATTGCGCGCAATAATCAAACAGTGTTTTTCAAAGTGAGAATGCTTTTCCCCATGCTTCGCGGCATACATAAAAGAATCGCCATATGTGGTGTTGCCGCTACTGCAGCTACGGCAGCACCACATTTTTTATGAATCTTTGGCTCATATAGAAAGATGCCTCGCCAAACGGATTGATGATGGCTGGCATATCAATTTCCGTGAGTATCCGAAAATAGTCCTTCGGGTCATACAGCATAAGCGGAACTTTCTCTCCTTTGGCTGCTTCTTTTCTGGAAGTAAACATAGGGATTACTTCTGTACCATCGCCAAAGCGTGCCGTTACCCAAGTTGGCTTGCTTCCGATCTTCGGATGCAGTTCTTGATTCGGAGACAACTCCTCAGGATTGAGTCCCCCAAGCAGTTCATCAAAATCAGCCTCGACCGGGACAAGAAGTGGAGCCTGCGTCAACGCAGCAACGATAAGCTTAAGCGTTGTTTCGTCATTATAGTTTTTCTCTGCAAATGTACTGATCCCTACCTTAAGAAAGACCAATGCCTTACGTACCGGATCTCCAGCCGGGAATGTGTTCAGGTATTCAAAATCCAGTTCATCCAAATCAAAATACCTCTGTTTTTTTCAGCGTTCAGGTTCCCAGTGCGCTTCGATATACTTCCTTGCCCAATCCGAATCGTAATAGGTGTCATATTCGCTCATGAGACAGCCGTGGCAAAGATCATCTGACATTTCAAGAAGAACATCCATCAATTCGAGATTATTCTTCCACTTCGCCTCAATGGAATCATAGCCGTTGATTGCGCCAAGAATGTTGCCGGTGACTGCGCCGGTGGAGTCGCTGTCACCGTCGTGGTTCACAGCCGCGATGATACCAGCCGAGAAATCATGCTCGTAGCGCAGCGCACAATAAATTGCAATCGCCAGCGTTTTCTCGGCTACCCAACCGCCTCCCAGCTGCCTGATATTGCTTCTGTCCGTATCATGATTTGCGGTCAACCGCACCGCCTTGTCGATGATTGCGCACAGGTTGTCAAGATAGTCTGTTCCGTCAAACAGGCGTCTGGTCGTTTCCTTCGCCTCGTCAATGATCTCCAGAAGTGTCATTTGCTTTTCACGCGGGTAAACGATCCGGTTCAGAATATGTGTCAGGACTGCGGCGGGTAGATAACCCAGAGGATGTCCATGCGTGATCGCTGACAGATAGGCACCCTCTTGATCGAGCCAATCAATCGGTGTATTTGCGTCATGGATTCCCAGCGGAGCCACTCTCATAATGCCACCGCAGCCTTTGCTGTTGTTTCGCGGGTTTTCTATGTAATCACTCACATTACGGCTTTCGCGCGCCTCAGATAACGCGGAAATGCAGGTATTGCCCGGCGCTCTCCGGCTGTACAGCTCGGGAACATCCAACAGCCATGACACGCCGCGCCCACAATCATACCGCTTCGTCTGTGAACCTGTCCGGTAATCCGCATACTGCGTCGTCAGCCAATCCTGATAGGCCATCGCCACATAATCATGCGGCGCAGCACCAATGCCGCGCATACGCCCTCGCGTTTCTCCAAACAGAATTCCATTCGCGGTAAAAAGCGTCATCTGCGTGTCGTCTGATATCAGAGCTTTCCCGCTCGCGCGGTCAAACGCATATGCTGTGATGCCCTGCTCACCGTATTTGCCGACAATCATGTCGAGCGTCAAAAACTCAACGGGATAACCAAGCGCATCCCCAATCGCACCGCCAATCAGAGCGCCGCGAATCTTGTCCAGATTCTTTTCCGAAGCTTTCCTCTTTTCTAATTTATACGTTGTTTCGGCACAGGGTTGCTCCACCATTGTAAGTAGCTCCTTACATTAGATTTGCTGCGTTCATCAGGAAGCGTCCGCATATATTCTTATATTATCATAGCTTCTGTTGATTGAAGTAAAAATTGAAGCGAAAATCTGTTTTGTCCGAAGGCATCACAATAGCTAGTCCGCGAAATAGAAGGTGGGATTGTTCTGCATAATCGAAAATGCGATTACATGCCTTTTCGTTTTCTGTATTGGAAAACAAACAGCGAATTGGCACACTTAGTTCAGGTCGATCCGTTTCAAAGTAAACCTTGATGGAGTACAAATTGAGAGTCATGAAATCTATTGCTACGAGGCGAACCCACGCATTTAAACCGAACATATAATTTGCAAGCACATTACACTGAGCCGCAGCCAAAGGTGGAACAAGGTGCGCAAAATGGCAATCTATTCGTGCCGCACTGGCAGGTGGCCGCTGATAGTATAAAACAGTGTTCAAAATCTGTTGGTTCTTGTACACGCGAAATGATAGCGTGGTAAATTGGGTTCGTAGCCATGATATCTTTTCCACGCTGCTGACTACTTGTGGATTGTAGCTTTCGATGTTTTTATTAAGGAAATCCTTTGCAGTCACCCATGTGTCCGATGACTCCACCTGAAAATCGTATTTTATAACACCATAATCTGCATGGTAAGTTTCCGCCGAAAAGAAACGCAGGTCAGGAATGGACTCACTCAATCGTTTCAAGACGGGGCACGAGTAATACTCACGGTTTTGTGAATTAGTCTTTTTGTAATAGATTTTTTCTGAAACAATCCCGCCAGACTGAATGTTGAATCCAACAAAATCAATTTGAGGATTATACGCTAGAAATTCATGTTCATAAATCATATAATCTCTCCGTTAAGATGCGTGGGCAATGCAAGTGTGACCTTGACATTGCCCACCATTTTTACCAACCGCTCGAATCACCGCTGGAGCTGCCACCACCAGACGGGACATTCGCCTGATATGCCGTACAATTATGTTCACACGAACCAGAACAGGTTCCTGTGCAGCCTTCGCAGCTACCATCGCAACCAATACAGCCGCTGCTACACAGAACGCACCCCGACGAATATGCCAATGCCGGACGCAGCGTAGGCTGCGTATTGGCAATGAACGAGTCGAGTTTTTCGAGCAGTACATCGCTAAGTTTCATATATTCACCCCCTTGATTTTTTAATCTATGAAGCAAATTGCTCAAGAATCAGTTTAGCGCCAAGTAGACTTGCACGCAGCTCATTCTCAGGCAAGTGTGCCAGCATTCCAGCGTCCCAACGTTTTACAAAGAAACACGCATTTTCATAAATTATTTTTTTCTCCAGTGTACATTGCGCGTCATTCTTGTGATATATATTTCCACTCTCGACATAATTAGAGCCATAACAGGTTGGGCATACCTCATTCGCAACACAGTTTTGACACTTTTCATCCAACACTTCTATCGGTATATTCTCATAAAAATGCAACTCCCCTTGTTTGACTGGCTGCTGCTTTCCGCACGAAACAGGCATGAAGAATTGACATGGATATTGCGTTCCGTCGCAATCAAAAGTATGCATCGCCGTGCCAGCCCCGCACCAACGCTGTATTGTATTCCTGCTCCCTTTCGCGCCAACCACAGCCAGCTTTCTGGATAAAAGGGAACATGGTGGAATTGCTGGATTCTGAATATAATAGTCAATCAGCTTGTCCATTTGCTTCTCTAACAGACAGATAAATGCTTTGTCTTCCCAGTCTATTCCATATGCCAGATTGCAGGATACTTGAAACCCGTTTTCATGACAAAAAATCACTCCATCCGCTAAATACTCCAGCGTCTGATCTGATATTGTCATTTTAACAGGCTGCTTCGGATACAGTTCGTGAAAGAATGGGAGGTCAATACGATCAAACGAATGGCACCTGTTTATATCCTGCATTTGCCTTGTGCCATCCAAACTCAAACCCACATGGAAGGACGGATTATCTCGAAGCCATTTTTGGATGTCGCCGTGAATGAGTGTTCCATTGCTCGTCGCAAAAAAGCGATATTTTGAAAGCAGCGTCCTGATGCAGCCGCCTCGCGAGTGAACTTTACAATTTCCTTCATCAGATCAAACTCTAAAAAAGGCTCTCCGCCAAAAAAGTCGATTGTAAGTAAATCATCATACTGCATGGCGGCGAAAGCCTGATACAAAACGGCTTTTGCCGTGTCCAAATTCATGGTGCGCCCATTTCTATTATGTTCATAGCAATATACACAGGCCAGATTACAGTTTTCGGTCAGAGTAAGCGTATAGGTTTGCTCCATTGTTGACCGCCGCCCTTTCATCTATATTATTTATCGAATTATAGCTCGGCTACATACGGGATTGAAAAAACTGATGTGCTATGCGGAAAAATACGCGTCCACGGCGCGTGTAATGGAAACACAGGTCTGAATCGCCGACTGCTGGTCTGATTGGTTATTGCAGACGATACACAGAAGATAATCCCCCTGCGGGGCAAATACGATGCCGACATCCGCACAGCAAATGCCGAGCAAGTCGCCGGTTTTATGGGCGACCTTTACGTCGCTCGAAAGCCCCTGCGGGATGCGGTCGTTCACCTGCTGAGCAAGCAAATGGTCCAACATACTTTTCGACGCGTCCTGAGACACACACTGCCCGGTATAAATCATCCGTAGCAGCGTTGCGCAGTCCTCCGCGCTGACGTAGTTCTGTGTGCCGTTTTCTACCAACATCAAGCGGTTATACTGCACACTGTCACAGCCAATCGAGCGTGCAAACGCCTCCACCGCGCTTCTCCCGGATGCTTCATCGCCATCGCCCAGCAGCTTTGTCAAATCATTCGCGCTGGCGTTGTCGCTGACGGTAATCATCTGGAACAGCGCGCTTTCCTGCGCGCCGGGCGTGAGCTTGCCGCTGTTTTCCGCGTCATAGACCGCGCCCATGATGAAGAGCTTGATGAGACTTGCAGACACCATCTGCGGCGCGGATTCATCCACATTTTTCTGTACATGGGCGTATGCGCCCGTATCCAGCCGCTCCGCCCAGATGTCCCATTTATAGCTGGAATCCTGAATCTGTTCCCGCAAAACGTCGGCAAGTGCCGTGTCCTCGGTCAAGTCCTCGTTTGGGAGCTGCCGGAAATACGCGTCAACGCCGTCAGCGATTCCAGCGGCAATCTTTTGCCGGTACTCCTCTGTCGCCATGGCGGCGTCCTCGTCCGGGTTTGTCATAAAGCCCATTTCGACAATAGTGACAGGCACTTGGCTGTAGTTGATGCCGGTCATGGTGTCCGTCTGCCAGAGCGTCTGCTGCGATTCCGGCTTCCCAAGCGCCGCGCCGAGCTGGGTCAAAATGCAGG
>OHSQ01000029.1_pt1 | contig 50771 bp, 46 predicted proteins | sample 1578661 | NCBI WGS metagenome assembly OHSQ01 (sample SAMEA3879534, study PRJEB24766) | human gut metagenome | biome: human-associated habitat; feature: feces | place: USA | collected 1985/1987 | reverse complement strand
TTGAGAGCATCGCTAAGATGATGGGGCATTCGTCTATTGCCAGCACGCAAATCTACGCCCAAATCACCGACCAGAAGATTGCAAAGGATATGGACAGATTGATGGAGAGATACTGAAAAAGAAAAGAGAAAGAGAAAAGGCGAATTAAGTAGGCAATGTCAATGAGTATAGAAAGACAATGATTTATTATGACATATATATGACATATAGCTGCGTGAAACACTCATTTACAGGTATTGCAGAGATGCTTTCAAATGTGTACATTTGCATTGTGTTGATCTTATTTGGTAATCATTCCTCCATTTGCGTAATGTAAAGATAGAAACGAACAGGCGAGAGAGTCCGTAAAGTTCATCAAGGAATAAATTCTTTCGAAGGAGAGGAGGTTTGATGACACCTCCTCTCTTCCTTTATATTAATCATAAGCTCAATGAAAGATGAAATCAAAGCTTTACCCAATATTATTGTTGCTGATATTCACAACAATAGCCAAAGCACAGGAATATTATGTGGAAACGCCAGGAACGTTGCAGGAGGTCATTGGACCGGGAGCCGAAGAACTCACCCGCATTCGGGTGACAGGAACACTTAACGACAGAGACATCGCATTCCTTCATTACCTGTGTTGGCCCATTGCTCCAAAGCCCACAGACATGAAAGATGAGAGTTATCTGAAAATAGCGATGGAGAAGGAAGATACCCTCAAAACATGCCTGCGACATCTGGATATGGAGGATGCTCGTATGGTGAATGATGCGTTGCCTGATAGGGCTTTTGCAGGAAGCTATCTAAGAGACTGTAAGCTACCCAAAACGCTCAAAAAAATAGGCAACGAGGCTTTTTATCTTAATGTGCTTCTTAAAGAGTTAATTGTGCCTGAAAGCGTGGAAGAGATTGGTCGAAATTTTCTTTTCTTTAGTGTCGAAATAGAGAAGGTGAAACTTCCAGACAATCTTGAAGTAATGAATGATTTGCTATTTTCAGAATGCAGAAAACTCAAAGAAGTGAATATCCCTTCCAAACTTCGGGAAATGTATGATTGTGTTTTTTATAATTGCCTTGAAGTCTCGCCTTCTGTGGCTATCTTACCCGAAACGGTTGAAATATTGGATGGCTCGCCATATTATGGGATTAGTACAATTGAAGAAGTGGTGGTCCCCAAGAATGTGAGAGTGTTAAGAGATGCATTTCATGGCATGGCAGGGTTGCGCAAAGCAACAATTCTAACGGATAAATTGACAGAGATTGGAGACTTTGCTTTTTCTTGGTGCAGTGCTTTGGAGGAGGTCAATATTCCAGATAAAATCACACGAATTGGAGACCATGCTTTCTTCTGGAATCTCAGGCTCCGTAAAATAAACATTCCTTCCACTGTCACGCGTATCGAGAAACACGCCTTTGACAGCGCACCTTTGGATTCCATTGATATACCGGCAGGTGTGACTTTTATAGGCAGAAATGCGTTTTGGAACAATAGCAATCTAAAGAAAGTTTATTCACGTCCTATCGTTCCTCCAGTGACTACAGAATGGACAAATGGCGATGGCCCATATCTGCCATTCGACTCTTGTCCGATGGAAACTGCTATTCTTTATGTTCCAAAGGGTTCTGCCGATGCCTACCGCACATCCATGGTGTTTTCGGAGTTCAAGAATATTGTTGAGTTGGAAGCATGGCAGTGGCCGTCTTCAATCGACACGCCAACTATGCCGACCGATGCATACCAAGTGTACGGAAAGGATGGCACGCTACATATCGAGGCAAACGGCAACGTGAACCATGAACCTGCATCTGTCAATGTATATGACATCAGCGGAACTCTTGTTTGGAAAGGGCAGATAACCAATCAAGCAACAATCTCCCTACCCAATGGACTTTATGTTGTACATATAGGAAAAACCGTCTGCAAAATATCACTATAACAATCCTCTCAAAAGAGAAGTCTCTCTGTTCTCAATCTACTTGATTACTCCTTTGTAGTTTTCTTGGAGCAGTCTGTTTATGTCTGAGAGCCGGTAGAGAATCTTCCCTGCGATTTGGGTGTAAGGGATAATGTTTTTATCCCGATAGTCTTGCAGGGTGCGAGGGGAAAGGAACAGTCTCTCACAAACCTCCCGTCCTGTGAGATAGATTTCACCTTCAAAAAGAGGACGATGAGTTTGAGCGATACTTCTGACTCGATTCGTCAAACCTTTAATGCCAGAGATGAGTTGCTTCATCTCTGGTGTTTCTTTATTGATAGTTTCGTACTCCATAGTCGTTAACCTTTACGAGTGTTAGAGTTAGCGAGGAGAGCTTCCACATCCTCTCGCTTGTAATAGCACTTATGTCCGATTTGGATAAAGGGCAGCACGGATGAGTCCCGATAGTGCTGCAATGTTCGCTTACTGATGTTCAGTATTCGGCATACATCCCCATTGTGTAATAAGTCAGGGAATTGAGCTGGTGGCGCAAAATGTTCATTAAAACTCTTTGTCAGCTCCTCGATGCACTCTTTCAGTTCCTTGTGGTTCCCTGAAAATGGGTGGGAGATTTTCGTCCCATACGTATGGGACGAATCCTCCGAGATATCTATCTTATAAGTGTAGCTCGCCCGAGCCGAGCGTCACTACAAATCATTACTCGTCAGTGTTACCCGACAACCTCTTGCATGAGAATTGAGGAAATGGGTACAACTCCTCTTACGTGTTTTTTTTTACCTTTGCCGAGCAATGAAGGAGATCGATATCCGTCAGTAAGTCTATCCCTAAGTTATGGCACTGTTTTTCCTTTTGTTACTCCCATATTATACACTAGCGAGGGGACTCAACACCTTACGCTTGTTCGGGCTATCTTGGAGCGATCTCAAAAGGGGAAAGACTCGATCGAACTCGCCCACCTCTAAACTAAAGTGCGCAGATATCTATGACGGGGTCTTATTGATTGTGCTATCTCTTGTTGCTTTAGTGGCTTTGTCTTCGCTGTCACTATACGAGGTCGGGGTACCTCAGGGAGATAAACTTATAGGCAACACCTTCCTGCCTGGACTTTTTACAGGGTGGGCTATAGAGCTCTTACGTTGCCATAGCGCTGACTGCTCATTCAACGGGAAGCAAGCAGTTTTCCTCACCCTAACGATTGCGATCTTGCTAGGGTCGCTTTATTGGCTATGGGTAGAGGTGTCCTATTGAGTCTGCTGTCCAGCCCCAAGGGCTAGCATAAAGAAAACTGTGTCAAGATGCTACTCGTCAGCCTCTTGCGGGAGACTTGCGGGGGCTTCGTTGGGTGAGGGATCTTTGCGACAGTCTTCTTTTTCCTTACCTTTGTGACACTTAACTATGACGACAGTAGAGAGATATCACGATATAAGTATGGGACATCGTGTCGTGGGACACGAGTCGAAGTGCCGCCACCTACACGGACACAACTACCGAATACACTTCATCTGCTCCGCAGCACAGCTCGATGAGCTGGGGCGGGTGATAGACTTTGGCGTGATCAAAGAGCTCCTCTGTATGTGGCTGGAGGAGCATTGGGATCACAAGATGATGATCTACGATGAGGACCCACTACTCCCCTCACTACGGGAGCTGGTGCCGGAGGATCTGGTCGTGGTGCCCTTTAACCCGACAGCCGAAGCGATGGCGCATTACCTCGTCGAGACGATCGCTCCCGCACAATTGGCTGGCACGGGCGTGACACTCGTCAGCTGTCGTGTCGAGGAGACGGCACGATGCAGCGCTACCTACTCACTACCTATATAATATGCAGCCACTACCGGTCAACGAGATCTTCTACAGCCTACAGGGCGAGGGAGGACAGATGGGACGTGCGATGCTCTTCGTGCGACTCTCGGGTTGCAATCTCTCTTGCGACTACTGCGACACAGACTTTGCGGCGCATCAGCTCATGACCGCTTCGGAGATTTTGGCCAAGCTGGAGGGCTATCCCTGCCGTGACATTCTTTGGACTGGTGGCGAACCGACCTTAGCGCTGCGGGAGGAGCATATAGCATTCTTTCACGAGCATGGCTATCGTCAGTCTATCGAGACAAATGGCACTCGTCCCGTGCCTCGGGGGCTGGACTATGTCACCTGTTCGCCCAAGGCAGAAGCAATAAGTGGCCTGCGGGAGCGTTTTGTAGACAACTACCCTGACGGCATCGATGAGGTGCGCTGGCCCCTACAGTTGGGCGCTCCCCTACCCCCACCCATTGAGCAGCTGGCCGAGGCACGTCGTTACTACGTCAGCCCCGTAGAGGAGACGGGCGTGGAGATGTCGGCCGTTGTGGCGCGCTGTATGGACTTCGTCCTAACCCATCCCGAGTGGCGGCTCAGCGTACAGCTACACAAGTTGCTAGGGTTTCGCTAAGTAAATGGTTTGCTATGAAGGTCTCATCGTCACATATTCGCTGGTTGCTCGTGCTACTCCCTTGCGCTATGGCGCTCTGTAGCTTGATGAGCTGCAAGAGTGTGACGCTGAGCAAGGCGGAGCTGTACGACCATACGGGACGCTATGCCCTCGCTGCCGATAGCTACTACACGCTCTACCGCAAGACCTCTCGCAAGAAGCCGGAGCGTAGGGCTTACCTAGCTTTCAAAGCTGCGGAAAATTACCAGCGACTGGGCAACACACCCCGTGCGCTCAACTGCTATAACCTAGCCCTCTCGGGCGACTACCCCGACTCGATCCTCCACCTACGCATTGCTCAGGAGCTACAACAGCTAGGACGCTGGCGGGAGGCGGGCAAAGCTTACGAGCAGTTCCTGGAGTACTACCCGCACGACTACTTCGGGCGTATAGGTCTAGAGAGCGTGCGTCAGGCCGATTCGCTCCTCGCTCACCCCACGGGACACACGGTCGAGACGGACCGACTCCTGATCTCTCCCTATGCCGAGTTTGCCCCTTGCTATGCACCCGATGGCACGATACTCTACTTCACCAGTAGCCGGGTGCCTCTCCGTGATATGCTGCAGGAGAGCGAGGTGACGGGGCTGGGGACGAACAATCTCTATATGATCAAGCAAGACGCCTCGGGCAAGTGGTCTCGCCCCGACAGCGTGCCAGGCAGTGTCAATACCTCCGAAGATGAGGGTACCCCCTCCATCACATCAGACGGCAACACGCTCTACTACTCCTATGCTGAGCAAAGCTCCACCTACGACCGCACCGTACAGATCTACAAAGCCTCCAAGTCTAGCCAAGGAGGCTGGGGCAAAGGTGAGCGCGTACCCATCTGGGAGGACTCGCTACGTATGGCAGCCCACCCTGCTATTGACGCTTCGGGACGATACCTTTACTTCGTGAGCGAGGGAGCTGGCCTGGGTGGCAAAGACCTTTACCGCATAGCCCTTAGCGAGCATGGCTGGGGTAAGCCAGAGAACCTCGGCAACGAGATCAATACGCCTGGCGACGAACTCTTCCCCACGATGGTGGGCGACAGCACCCTTTACTTCTCCTCCAATGGACGTGTGGGGCTGGGCGGACTGGACCTATACAAGGCGCAAATGGACTCGCTCGGAGGGTGGCAGGTGACGCATCTGGGTGCTCCGATGAACTCCCCCGCCGATGACTACGCCATCACCTTCGCTCCGAAGCCGCAATCGGGCTTGGCGGAGGAGGGATACCTCTCCTCGACTCGTGGCGACCAGCGTGGACGACCACACCTCTACCGCTTCTCATTGCCCGCCACCATCATCCGCATCGACGGCTTCGTGATGGATCGTGAGGGGTACGGCATACCGCAGGCGACGGTACGCATCGCAGATGAGCAGGGACTGCTCGCCACACCCATTGTCTCGACACGTGACGACGGCTCTTTCGTCCTTGAGATCGCCGGGTCCAACCGCTACGTGCTACACGCCTCGCACCCAGACTACCTCAACCAATACATGCCGCTCGTGACCGACAGCGCTACCGAGAGCACCGACTACTTAGTCGACTTTTACCTAGCTTCACGCCTGCACTCGGAGCAGATCCACGACATCTACTACGACTTCGACCGAGCTTCGCTACGCCCCGAGGGCAAGAAGAGCCTCGATTACCTCGTCACGCTCCTAGAGCAAAACCCCGACGTGCGCCTAGAGCTGAGCAGTCACACAGATCGTAAGGGTTCGCAGGCATACAATCAGAAGCTCTCGCAGCGTCGTGCGCAGAGTGTCGTCGACTACCTCATCGCCAAGGGCATTGCCGCCGACCGCCTAGAGGCACGGGGCTATGGCAAGGAGCGTCCCTACGTAGTGACCAAGGGGATGGCGGCACGCTTCGACTGGTTGCCCGAGGGGCAGGAGCTAGCAGCCGAATGGGTCGACACGCTGACCGAAGAGCAGCAGATCGTCTGCGATCAGCTCAATCGTCGCACCGAGTTTACCGTCATACAATAACATATAGAGTGACCTAAGCAATGATACATTACCAAGCTGACCCAGACCTAGCGGGTGTCTACCTCATCGAGCCAGACTGCTACGGCGATGCGCGCGGCTACTTTGCCGAGACTTACCGCGCGGCAGACTTTGCAGCGACCGTCTCGCCTAGACCATGGGTGCAGGAAAACGAATCCTCCTCCGTCCGTGGCGTCTTGCGGGGTCTGCATCTCCAGCGAGGCGAAGCTAGCCAGGCGAAGCTGGTACGCTGTGTGGTGGGCGAGATCATTGACCTGATCGTTGACCTACGACGAGACAGTGCCACTTACGGGCAGTGGCGTAGCTATCATCTCTCGGAGACAAACCATCGGCAGCTCTACATACCGAGAGAGTTCGCGCACGGCTTCCTCGTGCTCTCGGAGCAAGCGAAGTTTCTCTATAAGGTGGACAACGGCTATGTCCCCTCGAGCGAGCTCTGCATACGCTATGACGACCCGCAGCTGGCGATCCCCTGGGAGTCGTGGGGCATCGCGTCCGAGGAGCTGATCCTCTCAGACAAAGACCTGCGTGGCATCTCCCTAGCCGACTACACCGCATCTCTATCATGACGCAACAGACTATGACTACATACCGACACACCTACGCCGTGACTGGAGCCGCTGGCTTCATCGGCACCAACCTCGCTTACTACCTGAGCGAAGCCCTCGCCCCCGACGAGCGCATCGTACTGATCGACAAACTAACCTATGCAGGCAACTACCGCTCCATCGAGCCGATCATCGACAACGAGCGGGTCATCTTCGTGCAGGCAGACATCTGCGATGCCGAGGCGATGGACGACCTCTTCACCCGCTATGCGCCGCACTACCTGATCAACCTTGCGGCCGAGAGCCACGTCGATCGAAGCATCGAGGACCCCGCCATCTTCGTTCGCACCAATATCCTCGGTGTGCAGACCCTGCTAGACACCATTCGCAACCATTGGTCTACTACCAGCGGGCGAGGATCTTATCCCGTATGGCAGGAGGGGCGCATGATGCTGCAGGTCTCTACGGACGAGGTGTATGGTTCGCTCGGCAAGGAAGGCTTCTTCGTGGAGAGCACACCGCTCGACCCGCGCAGCCCTTACAGTGCTGCGAAAGCTTCGGCAGACCTCCTCTGTAAAGCGGCCGTTCACACGCACCATGCGCCAGTCGTCTGGACCAGATGCTCGAACAACTACGGACCCTACCAATTCCCCGAGAAGCTCATCCCGCTCGTCATCCGCCAATGTCTCCTCGGCAAGGAGATACCGATCTACGGCACTGGCGAGAATGTGCGTGACTGGCTCTACGTGACCGACCATTGTCGTGCGCTACACCTCGTGGTGACTCAGGGGAAAGCTGGCACAGCGTACAATATCGGTGGGCACAACGAGCATACCAATCTAGAGATAGTCCGCATCATCATCGACCAGCTGCACGACCGTCTGAGCAAGGAGCCAGCACGTGCCGAGCGCATCTCTGAAATCTTAGGCGCTCAGGTTCAGCCCGAGCTGATCAACGAGCAACTGATCACCTTCGTTCGTGATCGCCTCGGTCATGACGCTCGCTACGGCATCGACCCCACCTTCATTCATCAGGAGCTAGGGTGGCTCCCCTCGATCCCCTTTGCTGAGGGCATCGGCTACACGATCGACTGGTACCTCGACCACTTCGACTGGGTCAAGGGGATCACCGACGAAGACTACCAGCACTACTACCAGCAGATGTACAGCGGACGATGAAGGTCTACGGCATAGACGACGCATCGCGGCTCTTTTACAAAGGCGAAGCACTACTTCGTCCGGGCTACCCTTTCTTCGTTCCACACCTCGAAGCGGAGTGGTGCGCCATCCCTTCGCTCGCTATCAAGATAGGGCGGACGGGCAAGTGCGTGGCACCTCCCTTTGCCGAGCGATACATCGAGGCATGCGCTGCTGGCTGGGACATCACCTGCCGCTCGCTACTCGCTGAGCTGCGCGAGGCACGCGCTCCGTGGGAGCGCGCCAAGGTGTACGACGGCAGTGCCGTAGCCCTCGACTGGCAGCCCCTTGACACAGCGCTTGCAGAGTACTTCACGCTAACCCTCTCCGAGCAGAGCTGGACGCTCTCCCGTGAGGCGGTCTGCCAAGCCCTGTCGCTCCTCTCCGAGTGCCTCACCATTCACACGGGCGACGTACTCCTACTCAACGCTATCCCCATAACAGCGGCTCCCGTCATTGCCCCCGAGCAGCAACTCTCCCTGACGCTACAAGCTGGCGAAAAGCTTCGCTCCACTACCCTACTACGCATCAAGTAAAGCATCTATATCGAATCGTCTAAAAACCCCTTCACTATGGCTATTGTATCTCCCTCCCTCCTCAGTGCTGACTTCCTGCATCTCGCCGATGAGATCACGATGATCAACGAGAGTCAGTGCGACTGGCTCCACATTGACGTAATGGATGGTGTATTTGTCCCGAATCTCTCCTTTGGCTTTCCTATCATTGAGGCGATACGCCCCATCTGTCAGAAGCCTCTCGACGTGCATCTGATGATCGTCGAGCCGTGGAAGTTCATCGACCAGTTTGCCAAGCTCGGCATCCACATTATGAACGTACACTACGAGGTGTGCCCCCACCTGCACCGCACGCTGCGTGCTATCCGTGAGGCAGGTATGCGTCCAGCCGTCACGCTCAATCCGCATACCCCCGTGGAGTTCCTCACCGACATTCTCTGCGAAGCCGACATGGTACTCCTTATGAGTGTCAACCCCGGCTATGGTGGGCAAAAGTTTATCGAGCAGTCTATTCGCAAAGTAGAACGTCTGCGCAAAATGATCCAAGAGCAGGGTCTCTCCACCCTCATACAGGTCGACGGCGGAGTCAACCTCGAGACGGGTCGCCAGCTCATCGAGGCGGGTGCCGACTCACTCGTGGCGGGCAGTGCCGTCTTTAAGGCTCCCAATCCCAAGGATATGATCGCACAGCTACACGCCTTGTAAGCCACCTTGCACTACCTCGTCCGAGGGCTACACGCCACAATTATGCGCCCAGCATTGGTGACACTCCTGTCGCTAGTGCTGGGCATTTATCTAGGTAGTCTCGGGCTACTAGTGGCACAGTGGTACTTCCTCGGCATCGCTGTGGCGACACTCCTCCTCGTCCTCTCTAGGCTTTGGCGCAAAGCACTCCTCGCTGGCTCCGCTTGGTACCTACTCCTCCTCTGCACAGGAGCTTGTCTGGCTACAATCCCTAGGGAACGGCTAGCGCTCCTTCCACAGTCCTGCGAAGGAGCGACTTACCTCGTCACCATCTCCCGTCCGCCCACTGCGCGTGAGCAGGGCTTCCGTGCCGAGGCAATCATCGAGCAGGCGACAGACCCGAGCGGAGCTCTCCTAGCTCAATGGAGTGGCCAGCGCATCATGCTATACCTATACAATGACTCGCTCCAACTCTCGCCTCGCACCAGTTACCTCGTCCGTGGACGGCTCACAACACTAGACCAAGTCTCCTCGCCAAGCTATCAGCACTACCTCCTCTCACGAAAGGTCTCGGGCCTTCTATCCGCCTCCACAGCCGAGCTTTGCAGCGAACCAACGACCACCCACTGGTCACGTTGGGACCAACTACGCTACCGCGCCTATACCCTCCAGCAGCGCATCGGTGGCACGCTAGACGAGATCGACCAGCTCACACCACTGCAGCGAGAGACGCTCCGTGCCATCTGCCTAGGGGATCGCTCCGAAGGCACCATTGCGGAGGCACAGTTTCGCTCTGTAGGCGTCGCACATCTGCTGTCGGTCAGTGGCTTTCACGTTGGGGTCGTCCTACTACTCATCTACTGGCTCATACGCTATCCGCTACGGCTCATACGCAACGTCCACACCGCTTACCTTCTACGCTGGGGCCTCACCCTTGTAGCAGTATGGATCTACGCTTTCATCTGCGGACTCTCCATCCCGACACTCCGCGCCTCGCTCATGTTCTCCATCTTTGCTGTGGCACGTCTCTTGGGGCGCTCCACCGATCGGCTCAATGTCTGGGCGCAAGCAGCCGTCCTCCTGCTTATTATCTCACCCTACGCACTCTTTGACGTAGGCATGCAGCTCAGCTTCGGAGCGGTACTCGCCATTTTCGTCACCTGGGGCGCACTCAACCAACGCATCACACCGAGCAATTCACGTATCGTCAGCTACCTTTACTACCTCATCGTCACGACCCTAGCCGTGCAACTCTTCGTCTGGCCTATCCTCGCACGCAGCTTCGGCACCACAGCCGTCTGGCTACTCCTCGCCAACCTCCTCCTGTCACCTCTCGCCACGCTACTCATTATCACGGGGCTCGTCACTATGGGACTGCTCGCCACTGGGCTCCCCACGAAGCTTCTACCGATGCTTCTCGTCGGTGTGAGCGATCTCACCAGCGGAGCGGTGGCACTCCTCGAGCAGCACTTCACCGCTCAGCTTAGCATCGCCATGCCGCTCTGGCTCTGCATCGCTTACTACCTCCTCCTCTACGCCTGGGTGCAGTACCTCCTAGCCCGTCCCCGCCCCATACGCATCTAGCTACGGTCTCTTGCTGCTACCCTAGCTAATTCTTATTTCGAATCAGCTCACGATACGATTGTGCTTCAGAAAAAGCTAACCCCCACCTGGGAAATCTCAAATCTTCACGTAGAGTATTTTATCCTTCCCGCACAGAAGCATCGCTCCCCTAGAGCACGTTGCTGAGATAGCCAAGAGAAACTCAATCTAATCTACTCGCCATCAGGTCAAAACGGAGAAGACTCTTCCTTCGTTTCCACTTTTGGACGAAGGGGGGAGAGGTTAGGTTAGGGGAGCTACTGCAGGGGGAGGGTGATCCGGAAGGTGGTGCCGACCTGTAGTTCGGAGTGCTTGACGTAGATGCGCCCACTGAAGTAGTGCCGTATGATGCGGCGTGCGAGCGATAAGCCGAGGCCCCAGCCACGCTCCTTGGTGGTGAAGCCAGGCTTGAAGATCATCCGCTGCGTGGCTCGTGTCATACCTCGACCCGTGTCGGTGATATCGAGGTAGGCGTTCTTGCCGTGTGCCTCTGTGGTGATGGTGATCTTGCCTTTGCCGTCCATAGCGTCGACGCCGTTCTTGACGATGTTCTCGATGACCCAGCTCATGAGGTCTGGCGTGATGAGGCAGTAGAGTTCTTCGGGTGCTGGCTCGAAGACGATCTCCACCTGTCTGGAGATGCGCCGTGAGAGGTATTGCACGGAGGTGGCGACTAGTCCGTTGAGCTCTATGGAGGTTAGCTCGGGTAGGCTACCAACCTTTTGGAAGCGGTGGGCGATCAGTTCGAGGCGATTGACATCTTGACCGATACTCTCGATGATCTCGGGGGGTAGGTTGTAGCTCTTGAGCAGTTCAGTCCACGCCATGAGCGAGGAGATGGGCGTGCCAAGCTGGTGGGCAGTCTCCTTGCTGAGTCCGACCCATATACGGTCCTGCTCCCAGTGCAGTAGACTGCGAATGGTGAGGACCAGGATGATGATGTAGAGGATGAAGATACCTGTCTGCAGATAGGGGAAGCGTAGCAACCGCCTCAGATTACTGCTGTCGCTGTAGTAAAGGTATTGGCGCCCAGCGGTACCTAAGTCAATCTCGATGGGAGCGTAGCCAGAGCGAAAAGCTGTGAGCCGCTTTTCTAGAACAGTCGAGTCACGAGCGACCTCTTCGGGGTCGATGTTTTTGTATCCTAGGATATTCCCAAGGCTGTCTGTGAGGATGAGTGGTATGGTGGTGTTTGACTCTAGGATCTGGAGAGCTAAGGCATTGAGCTGCTCGTCGCTTTGGCTGGCTATACACTCGGTTGCCTCGGCCCAGGTCTGCATCTTGAGTCGCTCCTCGTCGGCCATGCGTCTCACGAGAGGCTCCGAGAGGATGAGAGGTAGAAGTGACACGACGAGCGCCAGCACGACAAGTAGTATGTTGGTAGGTAGCGAGCCTAGTAATCTCCTAGAGGATGACATGTGGGTGAGGATTAGAATGGCGAGCGCTCGATCCCAAAGGGTACATTCGGCGCAAAGCTGTATCTTTGTAACGAATATCTCACGCTTTTATTATCGTCCACCGACCTATGACCTCAACACAACACATGCGCCAGCGCATCGTCCAAATGGCTCACACGCTCTTTGTACAGCAAGGAGTCGAGGAGACGACTATGGTTGCTATTGCTGAGGCTGTGGGGTGCAGTCGGCGTACGGTCTACACCTATTATAAGGACAAGCAGGCGCTACTCATGGCGGTCATAGAGCGGGAGATCAGTCTGATGAGCCAGTCGCTGAGCGAGGTGCTGGCTCACCCTGGCGATGCGATCACTAAGCTACTGGTGCTGCTGGACAATCATCTGCAGCTGATACAGAAGACGGTGCAGAGACAGGGCGTGCATAATGCGAGCTTCTTTAGCGATAGCTTCAACATCGAGCGCCTTCGTCTCAAGTATGACCAGAGCGAGTACGATATGCTCAAGCGGATCCTGCAGGAGGGACACGATCGAGGAGAGCTACTAGTCCCTGATATCAACTCGACAGCCTACCTGCTCCTCAAGAGCTTCAAGAGTCTAGAGGCGCCTTACATCAATCGCTACCACCATGAGTACGGCAAGGAGGACTATCTACGCATCATCGCTGCGATGAAGCAGCTGCTCAGGCAGGGATTGACCAATCATGCAAATACAAAACCTATAACTCAATAGAATCTATGAAACTACTTCAGGACAAAGTGGCTCTGATCACCGGAGCAGCACGTGGTATCGGCAAGGCGATCGCCACGAAGTATGCAGAGGCTGGATGCCATGTAGCTATCAGTGACCTCAAGGTTGCCGACGAAGCAAAGGATTACTATACTCAGCTGGCTAAGGAGTGCGGGGTCACGATACGCACCTACGAGAGCAATGCGGCTGACTTTGAGGCAGCACATCAGCTCGTGGAGCAGATCGTCGCTGACTTTGGCAAGCTAGACGTTCTAGTCAACAATGCTGGTATCACACGTGACGGTCTGCTCCTACGTATGAGCGAGCAGCAGTGGGATGCGGTGATCAATGTCAACTTAAAGTCCGCCTTCAATATGACCCACGCTGTGGCTCCCGTCATGATGAAGCAACGTCAGGGCAGCATCATCAATATGGCGAGTGTCGTCGGTGTATCGGGCAATGCGGGTCAGGTGAACTACTCTGCCTCTAAGGCTGGTATGATCGCACTGGCTAAGAGCGTCGCTAAGGAGCTCGGCTCACGCGGTATCCGTGCCAACAGCATCGCTCCTGGCTTCATCGAGAGCGATATGACCGCCGTCCTCAGCGAGGAGGTACGCAAGGAGTGGGCTAAGCAGATCCCGCTACGTCGTGGTGGTAAGCCTGAGGATGTGGCCAATGTGGCTCTCTTCCTCGCGAGCGACCTCTCCTCCTACATGACAGGACAGGTGCTCTCCTGCTGCGGTGGTATGAATATGTAATGCCTTAGTAAGCAGACCGATGCCTGACCTACAGATCCTCTACGAGGACAATCATCTCCTCATCGTCAATAAGCCAGCGGGGATGCTCGTACAGGGTGACAGCACGGGCGATACACCGCTCTCGGAGCTTGTCGAGCGCTATCTCATCGATAAGTACGACAAGCCTGGGCGGGCGTTCGTTGGGGTCACGCATCGTATCGATAGACCAACGTCGGGAGCTGTGCTTTTTGCCAAGACTTCGAAGGCTTTGTCACGGCTCAACGCTATGTTTCAGCGACGAGAGATCCACAAAGTCTACCACGCTGTGGTCTGTGGCGCTTTTCCCCAGAAAGCGGGCGAGGCTAAGGATCTGCTCTATCGCAATCGCAAGCAAAACAAGAGTTACGTCGTGACGGAGCCTCACGCTGAGGCTAAGCGCGCCTGGCTCACCTACGAGCGTCTCGCTGTGGGCGACCGCTATAGTTTGCTGGCCGTGACGCTACACACGGGACGGCATCATCAGATACGTACGCAACTGAGCCATATGGGCTACCCGATCAAGGGAGACCTCAAGTATGGCGCTCCACGGAGCAACAAGGATGGTGGCATCTCGCTCCATGCGCGTATTTTGAGCTTCGAGCACCCCGTATCGCATGTGCATATAGAGGTCATCGCGCCATACCCTGAGGACGATGCTATCTGGTCTTTGCTGAGCCATACGAAGTAACCAAGCAAGTCGACGAAACAAAAGAAAAGGAGAGCTTCACCTAGCATGAGGTTCTTCTTTTTCTTTTGTGGGGACGCAAGACGTGTGACGATTTGTGGGGACGCACGGCTCGTGCGTCCCTATAGTCGTGTAGCCTAGGAGCAAGCTACGGCTGTAGCTTGTCCAGTAGCTCCTGGTAGTAGCTCCAGTCGGAGTCTTGGACTACCTCAAACTGTAGCGGCAGGAGAGGTAGCTCAGCTAGCACCTCCTCGAGACGATCGAAGAAGGGGTCGTATGTGCGACTCACATAGAGCCACACCTTGCGCCCTGGCTCTAGGATAGAGGCTGCGAGGATCGCCATCTTGTCTCGCTCCATAGCGGTCTGTAGCAGTTCGTCGACCGCCTCTATCTGCTCTGCGTCCGTATCCGATGGCTCTATGCCCTCGCTGTCAAAGAGGTAAGCGATCTCGATCACAAAGCGGTACTTGCCCGTAGCGCGAAACTCCTCCAGTTCATCACGTACATGCAGGTGAGCCGTCTGGCCAGCTTCGCTTTCGGCCAAGCCGTTGAACCAATTATCCGTCAGTCGCATAGTGGGCTTACTTTCTGCCAATGGTCACGCCAGCGCAGGGGAGCTGGTAAGCGTGAGCGATGATGTCGGTACAGCAGGGCGCACCGAAGGCTCCCGTATTGAGACAGAGGTGGTAGTTGGTCGACTCGCCCCACTCCCTATTGGTCATCTGCTTGTAGTTCTTGCGGCGGGCGCGGTCTGAGTGGTCAATGCGCTTGCGCGCTGCGTCTTCTGTCTCCTCATCGCCTCGCTGTAGGAGCGTCTGGATACGCGCCTCGACATCGGCATAGAGGAATACATTGAGCACGTCGTCCCGGTCTCGTAAGATGTAGTCGGCACTGCGCCCGATGATGACGCAGGGACTCTCTTCAGCTATCTTGAGGATAAAGTCGTTGAGATAGCGTGTCACCGAAGGCGTCTCGACGAGTCCCGTCATAGGTACGGAAAAGAGCGATCCGTGAGACATCGGCATAAAGTCCAGCCCTGATGTCGATGCGTACTCGCTCTGCTCCTCGACATAGTCTGCAGCGTAGCCACTCTCCTCGGCGATCATACGGATGAGCTCCTTGTCGTAGTAGGTCAAGCCGAGTTGCTCCGAGAGCTGACGCCCTATGGTGCGAGCTCCGCAGCCATACTGTCTACTGATCGTAATGATGCGATAAGCCATATACTAATGGGAAATAGGTCTCTACAAATGGTGGGTGCGCTCAGCGCTACGAAGGAATGTCTGACCCGTCAAACGCAAAAGGCAAGAGAAGCCGACAGTCGCTAATAACGATAGCATCGTCTGTGCCACAGAGGATTACCTCAAAGGGCTTGCCCTGTCGCTTTACCGTCTCCATCATCACCTGTCGGCACACACCGCAGGGGGAGATCGCCTCGATACGCTTGCCCTCTGTTTCAGCGACGATCATCATCCGCTCCACGACAGCTCCTGGGTGATGCGCCCCGATGGCGTAGAGTGCCGTTCGCTCCGCACAGAGCGTGGGCGAGAAGGAGGCATTCTCCTGATTGCACCCCAGCACGATCTTTCCGTCCTCCAGCTGTGCCGCAGCACCTACATGAAAGTGACTGTACGGGGCATACGACCGGCGTGTAGCCTCTACGGCAGCCTCCTCGAGTTGCTCGTACACGGCAGGCCACTCCGAGCGGGGTAGCCGCGTGTAGGGGATTAGTAACTCCTTATCGCTCATAATACTATCTACTTAAATCTGAATAAACTAGAGGACAAGCTCGACCAAACAATCAGCCGAACTTGTCCTCTCCTTAGTTCTTGCAAAGATACATTAGATCGTTGCTAAGCTCTCACAGGTCACATCGCGAGCGATACGACCGATGAGTCCAGCTAAGACCTTGCCTGGTCCTAGCTCCACAAAGTACGTAGCACCATCGGCAACCATCGCCTCGACACTCTTCGTCCAGCGTACGGGAGCTGTGAGCTGAGCGATCAGATTAGCCTTGATCTCCTCCACATCGGTATGAGGACGAGCATCTACATTCTGATAGATCGGGCAGATCGGTGTGGCAAAGGTTGTCGCCTCGATAGCACGCTGCAGACGCTCCTTAGCGGGCTGCATAAGCGGTGAGTGAAAGGCGCCACCCACCTTGAGCGGTAGCGCACGCTTAGCCCCCGCAGCCTTGAGCAGCTCGCAAGCCTCAGCAATACCCTCCATAGTGCCAGAGATGACTACCTGACCCGAGCAGTTATAGTTCGCAGGTACCACTACCTGATCCGATATGCCACGGCAGACCTCCTCGATCTTGTCGTCAGGCAGTCCGATGATCGCAGCCATCGTCGAGGGGCGTGCCTCGCAAGCAGCCTGCATAGCGAGCGCACGCTCAGAGACGAGTCGCAGCGCATCGGCAAAAGGCAAGGCGCGACTCGCAACCAGTGCCGAGAACTCGCCCAGCGAGTGACCAGCGACCATGTCTGGTGCGAAAGCCTCCCCGAGCGCCACGGTCATCGCCACAGAGTGGAGGAAGACGGCGGGCTGCGTCACCTTCGTCTGCTTGAGATCCTCTTCGGTACCCTCAAACATGGTCTTGGTCAGGTCAAAGCCTAGCACTTCGTTCGCCTCGGCAAAGAGCTTGCGTACCGCTTCGCTCTTCGTATAGATCTCTTGACCCATACCGACGAACTGTGCGCCCTGACCTGGGAATACAAAAGCTTTTTTCATATGTTCTTATCGAATTAGATTAGTTCCAAAGCACGGACGAGCATGCGGTAGCTACGCTCCACGGAGGAGATGCTCACACGCTCATCAGGTGAGTGTGGGTGCTGGATCTCAGGACCGAAGGAGATCATATCCATATCGGGCATGACACCCTGTATGATACCGCACTCGAGACCAGCGTGCATCACCTTGACAGCGGGTTCCTTGCCGTAGACCTCCTTAGCGGCCTGACACATCACCTGCATTACGTGTGACTCAGCATTGGGCTGCCAGCCTGTATAGGGAGCGTCAAACTCTACGCGAGCGTCCATCAGTAGGAAGCAGCTCTCGATGCTAGAGGCGACCCACATCTTGCGTGAGTCACTAGAGGAGCGGACGAGGAAGCGGACAGAGATATGTCCCTCGCCAGCCTGTACCTGAGCTAGATTCGACGAAGCCTCTACCGTGTCGGGGAACTCAGAGAGCATCGAGATGACGCCATTCTGACAAGCATTCAGTGCGTGGATCAGTGCATCCTGTATCTCGTCGGGGAGGATCGTCTTAGGACGGTCACAACGCTCTAGAGAGACGGTGATGTGATTCTCTATCCCAGCAAACTCCTTATTAAAGGTCTCCTCATAGTCAGACACCAGCTCCCAGAGGGCCTCGGTGTCGTCCTCTTTGACAGAGAGCAGCGCGACAGCCTCACGAGGTATCGCATTGCGCATATTACCTCCATCGATCTCAGCGACTAGAGCGCCGCACTGCGCGACAGCCTCCTTGAGGAGACGCGCCATCAGCTTGTTGGCATTGGCACGACCGAGGTGTATGTCCACACCGCTGTGTCCACCCTTGAGCCCCTTGATCGTAAGGCGTACGCCTATCTCGTCCTCGTCAGGCTCGTGGTTGTCCTGGTACTCTAGAGAGACATTGACATCAATACCACCAGCACAACCGACGAAGAGGTCACCCTCCACCTCGGAGTCTATATTAAGGAGTATGTCACCCTTGCTAAAGCCTGGCTTAAGGCCGTTGGCACCGTCCATACCGACCTCTTCATCAATGGTAAAGAGAGCCTCGATGGGACCATGCTTGAGCGTATCATCAGCGAGTACAGCTAGAGAGAAGGCGACTCCCATACCATTGTCCGCACCGAGTGTCGTGCCATCGGCTGTGATCCAGTCGCCGTCTTGCATCGTTTGGATAGGATCGGTCTCGAAGTTGTGTACCTTGTCCGAGTTCTTCTGAGGTACCATATCTAGGTGTCCCTGTAGGGTAGCTACGGGACGATCCTCTAGTCCAGGAGTGGCTGGCTTACGGATCAACACGTTGCCCACCTCATCTACATGGGTCTCTAGTCCTAGTCGCTTGCCCTCGGCAACGACATACTCCCTGACAGCCTGACAGTGGCCTGTGGGGCGGGGTATCTGTGTGAGATCATAGAAATAGCCCCATAGTGTGGAGGGGGCGAGCTTTTGGTAGTCAGCTTTGTTCATCATAGCTTATTCTCTTTATTTTTTGAAGTGTCTTCCAGTGAGGAGGCACGTTTGTAGTGTCTATTGACTATTGGTAAGGCAAATATAGCAATAATCCCCGTAATAATGGTCCAGAGGGTCTGTACAGCGTGGACTATCAAGGCAAAGTGTCCCGCCTCGGCTTCGCTCACGCCAAAGGCTGTCAGCGATATAATCACCGCATAGTGCCACGGACCGACACCCGACGGCGTGGGGATAGCGACCATCAGCGTGGAGAGGACAAAGGAGGCAAAAGCGACCCGATGACCTAGCTCTGCCGTGAAGGTAAAGGCTCCAAATGTGAGGTAGAAGAAGTAGTAGTAAAAGAGCCACAAGAAGATCGTGAGTACGACAAACTGACCCCAGGCGCGCCATCCTCTCAGTGTCGAAGCGGCTTGCAGTACGGAGTGAAGCTTCTCTCGTACACGCTGCATGAAGCTACTCTTTCTAAAGCGATAGAGGACCAGCACGATGACGAGGAGTGAGACCCCTGCTATCAGCCAAGCTGTGGTGTAGTCTGACGAAAAGAGATCGCCTAAGCCATCCCCGAGCGTTAACCCCTGAGCAGCTAAGATATGCGATATAGTCCCTGGCTGAAATAGCATCATCGCCACGAAGAGTGCCACCACAACGACAGCATCAGAGAGACGATCTACTAGGAGCGTGCCGACGGTTGTCGAGAACGTATAGTCCTCTCGTTGCTTCATCTCGGTACAGCGCCACACATCACCGGCACGAGGTATGACAAAGCTGACCGCATAGCTCCCGACCGTGATTAAGATCGGATTGATGGGTCGGGCAGGGGTCGTGTATAGAGGTCGCATCTGGAGGTGCCAGCGATAGCCTCGCGTGGCATTGCCCAGGAGTCCCATAGGTAAAGACAAGAGGAGATACTCGTAGCGCACGCCATGCTGCAACAAGCGTAGCGTGTCTGCGAGCTCTAGATGGCGATAGAGGTACAACAGTATCGCTAGCCCTATGAGGAGTGGCAAGAAGTTCTTCAGCCACCATTGCCAGGAGTGTCTCGTCTTCACGCTCCAAAAGTACGAAAATTAGAGATTAGAGATTAGAGCCTAGTTTTTTTAGTGTCCCTAGTAGCTCTAGCCAACAGCTAACAGCCAGTATCCAATAGCAAAGGTCACCTAACCCTCTAGGAGAGGACTAGGTGACCTTCGTCAAGTTTGGTTGCTTAGGTTATCTCAGATTGCGAATGATCTAGAGAAGTTGGTGTTTACTTCTTGATCTGATCAGCAGTCTCCTGAGCCTTGTCGGCAGCGTCCTGTGCAGCCTCTGCGGTTGCATCAGCAGCAGCCTCAGCCTCGTCAGCAACTACCTGAGCTGCGTCCTGAGCTGCGTTCTGTAGATCCTGAGCAGCTGCGTCAAGGTTCTCCTGAGCGTTCTCAACATTCTGCTCAGCCTGCTGAGCGTTCTGACTTTTGTTCTCCTTGTTGCAAGAAACAAGGCTTAGAGCTGCAACAGCAGCTACAAGTACAAATACCTTCTTCATATTAGCTTTAGTATAAGTGATTAGTAACTGGTGCAAAGGTACGCATTAATTCCGAATGTGCAAGCATCTGACAGATTTAGTGATATCATCAAGCGTGTAGTAGGTGTAGGGTATCGCCACATTGTGACCTGTCGGCTGCACTTGATAAGCGGGGATCTTAGTGGCGCAATAAGCGAGTGCGACGAACTCGGTGCAGTAGAGCGTAGTCGTATCCCTTAGGTCAAAGCGTGAGTCAAACCTCTTGGGATATCGTCCCCCAGGGCGATGTAGGTTGATGTACGCTCTCATTTTCTGCAAGCCTAAGCTGTCTAGAGCTAAGGCGGGGTAGACCGCTATCGCCTCGGACTCCATCACGAAGCTGTCTAGCGACTGACGAAAGATGCCGTCAGCACCGAGTGAACTGTCTTGGTAAGCGTGCCACACGACCCACTGATGACCCGTAGAGTCGTAGTCGATGATGCCGCAGTGGCTGTAGCGTTGCTCCTCGGAGGCTATCTTGCTAAAGAAGGTCGAGAGCATCCCCTCGCCACGACGCAGTATGAGACTGCCGGGGCGTAGTGTAGTCGTATCGAGAGCGATGCTCTCCTGCCCGTGGTGAGACGTGCAGGAGACTGCACCGCATAATATAAGCCCCAAGAGCAGTAGACGGAGAGATCTCGCTAGCTCTTGGGGCTTGTGGTAGATAGACTTCATCTATAGATTAAGTCTAGAGAGCGTCTGCCGGAGTGGCAGCCGCCTCGGTTACTTCATAGGTATGTCGACGATCTTCCACTCGTTGTCTACCTTGGTGAGGACAACCTTTTGCTTGAAGACATCGGCACTATCAGTCGGATTGGTCGGTTGCTCGGTCGTCTCGACATAGCAGATGATCGTGTCTTGGTGATCCTCTGTGCTTGCGATCTTGGTCGTCCGTGCAGCGGCCTCCTCCTGAGTGAATCCCTGAACGCTATCAGAGCCGAAGTAGTCCATAAGATTGACATAAGCCTCAGCCTGCTCCGATGCCGTGTAGGTACGAGCCTTGTCGTAGTCGCCAGCATTGAGAGCCTTGAAGAAGTCCATCGTGACCCGCTCTGCCTTTTTCGTAGGACTAGAGCAAGCTGCAAAGGCTAGCATGCTGACGAGTGCAAAGCTGATTAAAGCTAATCTCTTCATATATATAAGGTCTTAAAGGTTAGTAGTTCCTTTTACCGCTTAAAGGGCTTATAGTTGCTTCTTAGGCTTGATGTGATCTAGCTTAGAGGGCTGGGTCATGTGCTTGGGATCCATCACCTCATCGAGATCCTTCTTGTCTAGGATGCCATGTTCTAGGACAAGCTCGTAGATACCCTTGCCCGTCTCAAGCGCCTCCTTGGCAATCTTGGTTGAGTTCTTGTAGCCGATGATCGGGTTGAGAGCCGTGACGATCGTGATCGATGCTTCGATCTGCTGGCGGCAGCGCTCCTCGTTGGGCGTGATACCAGTGATACAGCGCTCGATGAGGGACGTGATACCACGCATCATCAGTTCTGAACTCTCGAAGCAGCACTGAGCCATAACGGGCTCCATAGCGTTGAGCTCCATCTGAGCAGCATCGCCAGCCATCAAGACGGTTGTGTCGTTACCCATTACCTTGTAGCATACCTGACTCATTACCTCGGGGATGACAGGATTCACCTTACCTGGCATAATGGAGGAGCCAGGCTGCACAGCGGGTACGTTAAACTCGCCGATACCAGCTCTAGGGCCAGAGGAGAGGAGACGGATATCGTTGCAGATCTTATTGATCTTGACAGCGATGCGACGTAGTGCGGATGAGTAGCCGATCATCACAGAGGTATCGCTCGTAGCACCGACGAGGTCAGCGCTGAGCTTAACGGGCCAGCCCGTGATCTCAGCCAAAGCCTTGACACAAGCCTCTGCATAACCTGGTTCTGAGGCGATACCCGTACCAATAGCGGTGGCACCCATATTGACCGTTAGGAACTCCTCGCAAGCGCTCTTGAGGCGAGGTAGCTCATCCTCTAGGATAGAGGCGAAGCCGTGGAAGGTCTGTCCCAGCGTCATAGGCACCGCATCTTGTAGCTGTGTGCGACCGATCTTGAGGACATGCTTCATCTCCTCTGCCTTGGCACGAAGTGCTGCTATGAGCTGCTCGACATGCTTGTAGACCTCCAGCCCCTTGGGGTATAGCCCTAAGTGGATAGCAGTGGGGTAAGCATCATTAGTAGACTGCGAAGCATTGACTCCATCATTGGGCGCGAGGAACTTGTATTCGCCTGGCTTGTGACCCATCTTCTGGAGGGCAATGTTGCAGATCACCTCGTTGGCAGCCATATTGGTTGTCGTGCCAGCGCCACCCTGGATCATATCCACTGCAAAAGCATCGTGATGCTTGCCAGCGAGTAGCTCCTTGCAGGCAAAGACGATAGCCTCGTACTGCTCATCGGTGAGGATGCCCTCGCTGTGGTTAGCGACAGCTGCGCCCCACTTGGTGTAGGCGAGACCCTGGATGAAGTAAGGGTACTGGCTCAGCTTGAAGTTGCTTATCTGAAAGTTTTCCATACCGCGTAGCGTCTGCACGCCATAGAGTGCGTCTGCGGGTAGTTGGCGATCGCCTAGCAGGTCGCCTTCCGTTCTCATTTGCTTATTAGCCGTCATGTCTATATAGTTGTATTATCTGTATTTCGCTATGAAGGTCGGTCACAGAAGCGTGACTGTACAATCCGTTTGGCAAAGATACCTCTTTATTTTCTTATTGCGAAAGGGCTGGTCCAATTCTTTTGATCTGATGGGGGGAAAGCTAGGCTGCTTATTTTAGCCAAACGAGGTGAAGGCACCATAGCCACGTGAAGAATCTCAATTAGCTAGCTGGAAAATTAAAACTCTCCACGTAGGCGAGAAGTGATTCCTACGTAGAAACGAAATGAAACTTCGGAGGAATCAAATGATAAGTCCGAGGAATTTTTCATTTTCTCGGTAGAGGATAAAAAATATCCACGTAAGAAATTGGACGTTTCTCACGTGGATATCTGAAAGAGGTTGTTTTGTAGTCTGGACGACTGCCTGACGAAATCTGATTAGTTGCTCACGGGAGCAAGCTACCCATCGGAAAGCTAAGAGGCTGTCTTACAAAGCTGCCGAGATTGCCGATGTGGCAGCAATAGCTATGAATACGAAGATGGCTATGGAAATGCCTATGCACACAGCGGCGGCAATGGTAAGCCCTTTGGCCCACTGGAGCGAGTTGCGACTTGCCCTCTCAGCTTCTGCGTAGTTGCCTCTCTCATAGTGTGTAGAGACCTGTATCGAGTAGATAAGCGGTATAATCCCTAGCGGGAAGAAGAAAAAGACGCAGAGGATGCTCCACACAAGGTTGTCGGGTGGCATCTTGGGGCGGTTTTGTGGCTGCATGTGGCTGCTATAGCCATACGGGGTGCCGTAAACAGGAGCCCCCGCATAGGGATTGGACCCAGGAGCTTGGTACCCAAAGAGGATGCGTAGCTCATCCAAAGTCTGAGCGGGACAAGCATCGCTCATGCCATCGACGCGTATCATAGTCTGGGGAGTAATCCTTCGTGCGGACAACTCCTCAATCGTGTAGGGACCTAGCTCCTGTCCATTGCAGACGATGTAGTACTGCTTCATACGTCTAGTTTAGTTTATGATCTATATGAGCGGGATCGCAAAGCTTAGCGAAGGCTCTGGATCTCTTTTTGGCTCAATCTATGTTCTTCTTGCGCAAAGGTATGTAATCACTTGGACTTATACAATATTGGCAGGCGTTGCTAGTCGGGGTAGCAATAGCGCACTTGAAAGATGTGTCACCATCTCTAATGTCTAATCTCTAATTTCTAGCCTCTAACCTCTAAGGACTCTCCCTTGACGGAAAAGTTGTACTTTTGACACGACAACGAGCGAAAGAACTATGGATTCTGTACGAGCGAAGAAATATCTAGGGCAGCACTTTCTCACGGACCGTGGCGCAGCACAGCGCATTGCCGACTCGGTCGCAGACTATATCGGTACGCCGATCCTAGAGGTGGGACCTGGTATGGGTGTCCTGACGCAGCCTCTCCTAGAGGCGGGACACGACCTGCAGGTGATCGACATAGATCATGAGAGTATCGAATATCTGCACCAGCACTTCCCGCAATTGAGCCAAGAGGGGCGGATCATCGAGGGGGACTTCCTCAAGCTTCCCGCTGAGGAGCTGATACCTGGTCGGGCGGATGCGTCTTTTGTGGTGATCGGCAACTATCCGTACAATATCTCTTCGCAGATCTTCTTTCGCATCCTAGAGCTACGCGAGCGCATCCCAGCTGTGGCGGGTATGCTACAGCACGAGGTGGCGCAGCGGCTGTGTGCCTCGCCTGGAGGGCGTGACTACGGCATCCTGAGCGTCTTGCTCCAGTGCTGGTACGACTGCGACTACCTCTTTAAGGTGTCTAAGCGTGACTTTAATCCACCGCCCAAGGTCGATGGTGGCGTGATGATCGCACGACGAAATAGTCGCACCGAGCTACCCTGTGATGAGACTAACTTCAAGCGGGTGGTCAAGACCGCCTTCGGGCAGCGGCGGAAGATGCTACGCAATGCTTTGCAACCGCTCTTTGGCAAGGAGTTTCCCTACGCTGATCATGAGATCTTCACGCTCCGTGCGGAGCGTCTCTCGGTAGAGGACTTCATCGCTCTCACCTTGATGTACGAAGCACTACCAACTGACAACCTAACAACACCTTAAATATAACCTTTATGAAAAGCATCTTGCGTATCTTACTGCTACTCCTCCCCACGCTCTCACTGATGGGGCAGCAGCGGGAGTACCCACTACCAGAGCGACCTGCGAAGAATGTGATCCTTCTCATCTCGGACGGCACCTCGCTACCGACAGTCTCACTAGCTCGCTGGTATCAGAGGGCGCTCGATCCTCAGGCGCAGCACCTAGCGCTCGACCCTTATCTCTCGGGAAGTGTCATCACCTACTGCTCCAATGCACCGATCGGGGACTCGGCTCCGACCACCTCGTGCTATATGACGGGCGTCCCCTCGATCGATGGCTTTATCGCAACCTATCCGTACAGCGAGCCACACAATGACCTCGTACCGCTCGACTCTTCGTGGTCTTACCGTCCTGTGGTGACCCTTCTAGAGGCTGCCAAGCAGACGCAAGGCAAGCGTATCGGGGTCGTCTGTACGTGCGAATTTCCTCACGCTACGCCAGCAGACTGCACGGCTCACACGCCTTCTCGCAGACTCTACAAGAGCATCGTGCCACAGATGGTGGACAATGGCGTGGACCTCCTCCTGGGTGGTGGTACCTCGCTGATGACGAGCGAACTAAAGGAGCGTCTGAGTAGACAGGGTATAGCACTTTACCTCGATGATCTCGCAGCTATGCGGGCGCATCGAGGGGGCGGTATGTGGGCGCTTTTTGGAGAGATGGATATGCCGTACGATATGGACAGACGTTCGCTGGGAGACACGCTGCGCTATCCCTCGCTGGCTGAGATGACGGAGACGGCAATCCGTAATCTAGAGAACCCTAACGGCTTCGTCCTAATGGTGGAGGGCAGCAAGGTAGACTGGGCGGCTCACGCCAACGACCCCGTGGCGATGGCTACGGAGTTTCTAGCTTTTGACAAGGCGGTTGCCGTGGCGCTGGACTATGCGCAGCGAGACGGGAATACCATCGTCCTCGTGACGGCAGACCATGGTAATAGCGGTATGAGCATCGGTCGTCCTGCCGACAAGGGTTATGCTCGTCTGACACTCGATGAACTGATCATGCCGCTGACACGCTTTCGCTACAGTTCGGTAGAGCTGGGACGTAAGACAAGTCAGACGGCGCTCTCACTCCTTGCTGATAGTCTCTACTTATGGAGCGGCATACGACCTTCGGAGGAGGAGCTAGCAGAGATTAATGCGGTCGAGGACTACGCCTGCTCGACACTATCGACTGAGCAACGCAAGGCGAAGTACGAAGAGCTGGGCTGGAGCCAGAAGTATCGTCTGCAGGATTACTTCGTCGACTGGATGAAGCGTCACCTAATCATTGGCTTTACCACGCACGGGCATACGGGCGAAGAGGTCTTTCTCGCTAGCTACACGCCGCAACAGTTGACGCCGATCAGAGGTTGTGTGACCAACATGGATCTGCATAACTATATGCGTACGCAACTTGGTCTAGAGCAGACGATGCTAGAGCTCTCGGAGGAGTACTACGCGCCACACGATGCGCTCTTTCCTCAAGCTCAGTACAAGATCACAGGTGATCAGCCCGAGGAAAAGCGGATCACGATCCACTACCAGGGACACGAGATCGAGCTACGCGCCTACCAGCGCAGAGCATGGGTTGACGGGGTGGAGCAAGAGCTTCCGACGCCTGTCGTCTACGTCTCCGAGACGAACAAGTTTTACCTCTCTCGCACCTTGTCGCGCCAGCTTTAGCTACACTTTCTTGAGTTGTCGCATCAGAAGTGGCGACACAACTAGTAGCAAGACGGCAAGCAGGACGACACCGATGCCGACGCCTTGACCTAGGGAGAGCTCCTCGCCTAGGGCTAATGCCCCCACAATGACGGCTGTGAGTGGCTCCAACGCACCCATGATGGCGGTTGGCGTGGAGCCTATTCGCTGTACTGCCCAGACGAGCGTGATATTAGCGCAGACGGTCGGGATGAGTGCTAGCAGGGCGGTGTAGATCCACTGCGTCGTATTGTCTAGAAGGAGGCTGGCACCCGTAGCTTTGCAAAAGAGCGCAAAGAGTATGGTCGAGAGTCCCATCACGTAGGTGGTCAGCTTGAAGCTACTCATCGGCTCTAAGCGGGAGTGCCGAAGGATCACGATGTAGGTGGCGTAGCAAAAGCCAGAGAAGAGTACCGTGAAGAGTGGTCGCAGTGGGATGGCTGTCACGTCAGACTCAAAGAAGCCTGAGATGAGCGACACGCCACATAAAGCTAAGAGGACAGCCAGCCCCTGCAGTAAGTTTATTCGCTGACGAAAGACGATAAACATAAGCAGTACCACAAACGTTGGGTAGCTGAAGTGAAGCACCGTCGCCACTCCCGAGGGCATATGCTGATACCCCTCGATGAGCAGGAAGGAGGAGAAAAAGTATAAGACTGACAAGGCGAGCAGGATCAAGAAGCTTCGCCACGATACCCGCAGGGACTCTCTACGTATCACGACGATGCTACCGACGATGAGTGCTGCGATGAGAAAGCGATACATCAGCACCGTCCCCTCAGCCACGCCCTGCGCCAGCACTGGTATGCTCAGCAGTGGTATCAGTCCAAAGGTTGCCGATGAAATGAGTCCCATCAGATAGCCCAGCCAGTCGGTCGTGGGGGTACTTGTCTTGTCTGTCATATAATATAAGGTTATTGGGTCGTATAGAAAAGGAGCCTCATTGCTCTAGCTACAGTCGTATGCTAGACCAATGAGGCTCTTTATGTAGTTGTGATGCGCCTCTGCTATCGAGCGAGACGACTATCCAAGATATGCTTTTAGGTACTCGCAGCGGTCAGACTGCTTGAGGCGACGGATCGCCTTCTCCTTGATCTGACGCACACGCTCACGAGAGAGCTTGGTACGCTCACCGATCTCCTCGAGAGTCATCTCGGGGCAACCGATGCCGAAGAAGCAGCGTAGCACCTCCGCCTCACGATCTCCCAGCTGATCGAGGATACGATCTATCTCTGCGGAGAGAGACTCGTTGATCAGACTGCTATCGGTCGAGGGCGTATCCTCATTGACCAGGACATCTAGCATATTATTGTCCTCACCCTCCACAAAGGGAGCGTCGAGAGACTGATGCTTGCCCTGCACCTTGAGCGCCTCACGGATCTTGTCCTCGGGGAGCTCCAGCTCAGCAGCTATCTCCTGCGGACTAGGACGACGACCATTGAGCTGCTCGAACTTGACGATCGCCTTATTCATCTTCTGCTGTAGTCCCACCTGATTGAGCGGCAGGCGTACGATGCGTGACTGCTCGGCAAGTGCCTGCAGGATAGACTGGCGGATCCACCACACAGCGTAGGAGATGAACTTAAATCCACGTGTCTCGTCAAACTTCTCGGCCGCCTTGATCATTCCAATATTTCCCTCATTGATCAGGTCAGGAAGGCTCAGACCTTGGTTCTGATATTGCTTTGCCACAGAGACGACAAACCGGAGGTTGGCCTCCACCAGCTTGTTCAATGCACGCCGATTACCACGATGTATCTCACGCGCTAGCTCCACCTCTTCTTCAGGAGATATGAGGCTCGTTCGCCCGATCTCTTGGAGGTAACGATCCAGCGATGCACTCTCACGGTTGGTGATCGACTGATTGATTTTTAATTGTCTCATTGCCATGGCTATACTCGATTAAAGGGTTCATTCTACTCTTGCTGGAGCTTGTCTCCTAGCCTCTACGACTCGTGAAGATGACTGCGCTAGAGGTACCACTTCTAGAGAGATGACTCAGATCTCATCACAGAGCTGATAGTTGTAGTCTCTAGGAAGGGGTAAATCAAGCCAGTGTACTCAAACCGATCGCAAAGGTCGTAAAAACAAATGACATAAGCGACATTTGTAAGGTACATTAACCTTTGGAGGTCTGAGCAACACTCTTTTCAGGGATCTAGCGAGCTTCAAGAACTCCGTCTCTCTTCTCTTTAGAGAGACAAACGACTAAAAGTTTATTTCATCACTCTAAGATATCCTCCATAACGTCATCGACGGCGTCATCGACAGCTTCGCTCAGAGGCTCGTGTAGCTCGACCGTCGCCTGCTCGCCACATGGAGAGAAGCCCTCAGGCACGTTAAACGGCGTCTCCACCGAGTAGCCCAGCGACGAGTCTGCGTAGACAGCCTTCATAAAGTAGCCGAAGACAGGCAGCGCAGCCGAGGCACCCTGACCATACGCCATCGAGCGGAAGTGTATCGAGCGCTCCTCGCCACCGACCCAGCAGCCCGCCACGATCTCTGGAGAGAAACCGACGAACCAGCCATCGCTATTGCGCTGTGTCGTACCCGTCTTACCTCCCAGAGGCATCGTCAGATTGTGTCGGAAGCGTAGTCTACCGCCCGTACCGCCATCGACCACAGCGCGCATCATGTCAAGCATCTGCAGGGCTGCTCGTGCGGGGAGTACCTCCGTAAGATTGGCCGTAAAGGTCGCTACTACATTGCCATAGCGGTCCTCGATACGAGTCACGGGAATCGGGTCGACACGGATACCTTGATTGACGAAAGCACTGTAAGCCGCCACCATCTCGCTGACCGTCACGTCAGGTGTACCGAGAGCCACCGAGACGACAGGGTCTATGTCACCCTTGATGCCGAAGGAGTGGAGCAAGCGAACAAAGGTATAGGGCGAGGTGCGTCCCATCAGGTATGCTGTGACCCAGTTCGAGGAGTTTTGCAGTCCCCACTTGATCGATACCATCTCTCCGACTCGCTTAGCACCAGTATTACGCGGCGTCCACGCCTTGCCATTGGCATCATAGAGCGTGATCGGCTGGTGCATCACCTGTTCACAGGGAGAGGTGCCCTGTATCATACTGAGGGAGTAGAGAAAAGGCTTGATCGTCGAGCCCACCTGTCGTCGTCCCTGAGAGACCATATCATACTTAAACGTGCGAAAGTCCACATCTCCGACATAAGCCAGGATATTACCATTGTGCGGATTCATCGCCATAAAGCCCGTGTGGAGGAAGTGCTTATAGTATAGCACCGAGTCCCGAGGAGTCATCTCCTTGTCGATCCAGCCGTTGTAGCTCCAGACGCGCATCTTGCGCTTCTGGTCAAAAGTCTTGCGGATCTCCTCAGACGACATACCGAGCTTCTTAAGCGAGCGCCAGCGATCTGTGTTGCGCAGCGCACGCTCGATAGCCTCGTTGCGCTGTTGTGCCGTCAGGTCACTACTATAAGGAGCCAGCTTAGAGCCCCGCATCTCACGATCGAAGTTAGGCTGTACAAACTCGCTCATATGCTTCTGCACCGCCTCCTCAGCGTACTGCTGCATGCGACTATCGATCGTACCGTAGATCTTGAGTCCATCGGCATAGAGATCGTAGTGAGAGCCGTCAGACTTCTTGTTTTTCTGACACCACCCATAGATCGGCTGTGTCTCCCAGAGGAGCGAGTCGATAGCATACTGCTCCTGGTTCCACTGCGAGTAGTCGCTTCGCTTAGGTTTCTTGGCAGTCAGTAAGAGACGCACGAACTCTCTATAGTAAGGCGCCAAGCCATCGGAATGCGCATTGCTGGTGAAGTTAACCCGAATCGGCTCAGCAGCAGATGTTGTGTAGGTCTCGTCCGATATGTATCCCGCTCTCTTCATCTGCTGGAGTACTACATTGCGACGTTTCAGCGGAGCTTCGCTGTCAGCGTGCAGCACAGGGTTGTAGAGCGAAGGATTCTTGCACATACCCACCAGCATCGCTGACTCGTTTAGATTCAGCTCTGAGGGCTTCTTGCCAAAGTAGGTCTGCGCAGCCGAGCGAATACCGATAGCATTGTAGAGGAAGTCAAACTGATTGAGATACATCGCTATGATCTCCTCCTTGGTATAGTTGCGCTCCAGCTTGATCGCTATAACCCACTCGATCGGCTTCTGTAGGAGGCGTTGTAGCGTCGAGTTAGCATGAGGCGAGTAGAGCTGCTTAGCCAGCTGCTGCGTGATGGTACTACCACCACCACTAGCCGTATTGCGTAGCACGCCACGCTTGATGACAGCACGCCCCACGCCTCGCATATCGACACCCGAGTGCTTGTAAAAGCGCACATCCTCCGTAGCTATCAGAGCCTGCACCAGTGGCTCGGCCAGCTCGTCATAGCTCACGTAGATACGATTTGTCGAGCCATGGGCATAAGATCCTATCTGCACACCATCATCAGAGATCAGGACAGAGGCATACTTGTCGATAGGGTTTTGCAGCTGCTCCACATCTGGCATATAGCCTATGATCCCATGCCAGATCAATACGAAGATGATTAAGACCAAAGTCCAGAAGGCTACAAAGAGCCACCACAGCACCTTAATGATTCTTCCTTTCATGTGAAAGTATATTATTCTTGTTTTCCACCTTTACGAGATAAACTCTTCAAAGCTAGTATCTCAAGTGATTCATTGTTGTGTCTAACTCTTGCTTCGTGTAGGGAAGCAGCGAAACAGAAGACAGACCATAATCCTCCAAGATTCCATACGGAACTTGCGGTAAGTCTACGTGCTCAAAGATTTTGTCTCGCTCTGATTCAATCTGCTGAGCAAAAGTTCTAGTTGTGACAACTAAAACAAGACATAACAATGATAGCTTGAATATTCGATTGCGTTTCATATCATGATTACATTAAATACACCATCTGTTATCTTGCATGTGTCGATTTCGTTTGTCTCTGGATCTAACACAAGACACGTAAATTCAAACACACCCGAAAGATTGCCTTTAGGACGACTAGAACTAATTTTGTCATATTCAAAATCAGTTATTTGTATTGACCCTTCTATTAGGGGTGAGGAAAGATGAGGCTGGTCAAAGAAAAAATAGAAAGCATTTTGTAGCTCTGTTTTTTCGAAGAGATCAGAGTCCTTTTTTGTCATATCCCCAAAGACAATAAAGCTTTGGATAAGTTGTAGTTCAACTATCCGATTGAAAGCTGTTTCGTTTATCTCTCGCATAGATAACTCCACGACAGTTTTTTCTTTTGCAGAGTCTGTCGTTAATCTAAAGAATGAAGAGATTGGCTTTTGAAAAGTCCAAACCTCTTTAAACACTACAGGCTTGCCGTTTACGCGACAGGCGAGGTAGTTGCGATCTGTGGGGGGAGGGTCTTGGATTTGGTTGGGGTCTTTCGGGGAGCGAAAGAGACAACAAGAGGTGATGACAAGTAGACACCCTAGTAGACCAACGAATTGTGAGATTCTTATATTTTGCTGTTTCATAACTACGTGTGGTTTATAAGGCTATATATTCATATTGCTAAGACTACTGATATTCTGCTTAATCTGTTCCGTTAGAGCAGCGTTCGGGTTACCATCGAGCTGTTGAGTCCGTCTATGATCTGCTGAAGCGTCACATAGTTCCGCAAATCTCACGAGTAGCCCTTTGTAGGGACGCACGATCTGTGCGTCCGTCCCCGTTAAAGGTTACTGAGTTACACGTCTTGTCGTTCGACAACGGACGCACAGATCGTGCGTCCCTACACATCGTTACTCGTCTCATCAGGCTATCCGACTTGCAGGATCTAGGTCGTTGAGATAGTTTGTTGTGTCTAACTCTTGCTTCATACTCTGAGTTCGTTTATTATGGTACTACTAGGATGCCTACCCCATTACATCGATTGATGCGATACTATCGAGGTCGTTGGGGCATATGATTAAGCCCCAATAGGATTTGCTGTCAAGTCATCACACATCTCACTTCGTGATGACCTGGGGGAGGGACTTGCGCTCCTTGATCAGACCCGCGTTGAAGGCGTGGAGGAGCTTCTCCAGATCGTCCACCTGCTGCTGTAGGTCAGCACCTACGTCCGTATCAGCTACCAGCATACGGTGTGTGGTACGCTCTGAGATGACCGTCACACTCTTGATATCCTCCATCAGCTCCACGGCACGGCGCATCGTCGTAAAGGGCTCGTGCTGCACCAGCTGCATACCTTGCGAATTGTAGATCAATGTGTAGCCAGCGATACCTGTACTGCTCTGATAAGCTCGGCTGAAGCCTCCGTCGATGATCATCAGCTTGCCACCAGCTGCGATAGGCTTCTCGCCCTTGGCGACCTTGACTGGGACATGCCCATTGATCACGTGACAGTCCTCACCCTCTAGGCCAAACTCGCGGAGGATCATCTCGATCGTCTCTAGATCTTGGCGATACTTAAAGTAGTAGCCCTTCGTCTCCGTGTGGGTGTTCTTGTCAGCAACGAAATAACGCTCGAAGGTGGTCATAGCAGACTTGTCAAAGAGTGGCGAGTCGGGACCGCACCAGAGGTAAAAGATATAGTCCACTGCCGCCTCATGCTTCGGATGACTATGCCTCGAGGGATGCGCTAGGCGCACCACACGATCTATCTCATCTAGCAGGGCGCGACCACGTAGGGGCTTCGAGTCGAGTACACGCACCGCCTTGAGCTGCCCAGAAGCGTCTAGCGGCATCGAAGCGTGGTAGAGCAAGTTACCATTGCATACGAGGTACATACTACCTAGTCGATAGAATGCATCTATATGCGTATGGAGCCGCTCACTCGTAGCGAAGGAGCGACGCAAGCGATCCATCACCTCCTCCTCTTGGGGTGTGAGGCGATAGGGGTCCTTCGGGTCAATCGTGGGGAAGTTCATATCGAGCATCTCATGCACACCATAGTCTTCGTTGGGATTGGTATGCGAGAGATCGACCGTACCAGCCTCAAAGTCTATCTTGTGGAGCAGGTCACGCTCCTGCATCTGCCACTCAGGGTGGCGAGCGATCAACTGATGCTCTAGCTTGAACTGAATGATGCTGATCGCCTTGTGCATCTGGCTAATCAGGTAAATACCCTTGTCGTCGTACGCCACATCGGAGTCTCCCAGCTTGGGCTTGAAGTAAGTACACGGGTCACCCGCATAGACCTCACTAGCTAAGCGGGAGAGTGGCATCAAGTTGATTCCGTAACCGTCCTCGATGGTATCTAGATTGGCGTAGCGCAGAGCGATACGTATGACACAGGCGATGCAAGCATCGTTGCCCGCTGCAGCTCCCATCCAGAGCATATCGTGGTTGCCCCACTGTATGTCCACATTGTGGTAGTCTAGGAGCGTATCCATAATGTACTGAGCGCCAGGACCACGGTCGTAGATGTCACCGACGATGTGGAGGCGGTCTATGACGAGGCGCTTGATTGTCGCTGAGATAGCGCAGATGAAGTCCTCCGCCTTGCCCGTGGAGATGATTGTAGAGATGATGCTAGAGATGTAAGCCGATTTGTTTGGGTTGACCCCGTCCTCATGCAGTAGCTCCTGAATGATGTAGCTATACTGAGGTGGTAGCGCCTTGCGCACCTTCGAGCGGGTGTACTTCTCGCCCACCTTACGGCACACCTTGACGAGGCGGTTGAGCGTCACCTTGTACCACTCCTCATCAATTTCGCCCGTCTCATGGAGCTGCTCCAGCTTAGCTTGCGGATAGTAGATGAGCGTAGCCAGCTCACGCATCTGTAGCTCCATCATCTGCCCTGCGAAGACCTCACGGATCTTACGCATCACACTACCCGAGGCATTTTTCAGCACATGGTCGAAAGCCTCATGCTCCCCGTGCACATCTGCGAGAAAGTGCTCGGTACCCTTCGGGAGGCTCAGGATCGCCTGCAGGTTGATGATCTCTGTGGAGACCTCGGCCGAGTTGCGGAACTGGTTAGAGAGGAGCTGAAGGTATCTCAAGTCATCCTTCGCAGCCTGTAGATCAGTCTTGTTTTGCATCATGTCTATCTATTGTCTAGGGATATACCACGACCCAAAGTTACTAAATAAAAGAAGACCACGAGCCAAGTCGTGAGGTGCTGGTGGAAGTCTAGACTGGAGCTGTCTAGTGAAATGAACCCCGCCCGAAAGTGCGATTATGGTGCGTCACTCCTGTCTGGGTAAATTCGACGCTCACTCGTTACGATAATTTAGGACTGGCTACATATCGATACGGGGCTATGTCGGGGAAAACTGATTTCCACGTGGAGAATAAAAAATATCCACGGAGGAATTGATTTTTCCTCCGTGGAGTGGATTTATCGCTTCGTAAGGGGGAGTATCATGCGTAGCTGTGCATCCCGCCGAGGAAGAAGTTGACCCCGAAGTAGGTGACCAGCACCGACACGAAAGCGATCAAGAGATAAACATGCAGGAACCTCTGCGAGCGGAAGCAGCGCAGCGACTCGCAGTGTAGTGGCAGGGCGTAGATGATGAGCGTGATGAGTGCCCACACCTCTTTGGGGTCCCAGCTCCAGTAGCGTCCCCACGAGACATTGGCCCAGACAGCTCCGATGAAGATACCGATAGCCAGTAGCGCGACCGCTGGATAGAGGAGCAGTCTACTGAGTGCCTCTAGGTGCGTCCCGACGGTAGAGCGTCGCGACAGGATCAGCGCCATGCAGCTATTGAGCATCATAAAGGCCAAGAGACTATACGCTATCATGATAACCAGCACGTGGATGCTCAGTAGCGGCGAGTGAAGCACTGGCATCAGCGGAGTGATCTGTGGATTGCTGCCCCCGAAGGAGGCGACCAAGAGCGACAACCCACCCATAAGTAGCCCAAAGGGGATCAGTACTCGATGCTTACGCCCTGCAAGTATGGTCAGTAGCAGTACGATCCAAGCTAAGGCTTGCATCGTCTCAAAGCCATTGCTCAGCGGCACATATCCCGAGACGATCCAGCGCAGGATCACCATGAGGGTTAGGTAGAGCATACTGCCGTAGATGACGGCCCAGATGCCCCACTTGACTAATCGAGGATCCTTGAGTCGCCCCACGGAGAGCTGATAGGCAGTCCAGATGAAGAGCAAGATCCCGATGGTGGCGAGGATCTTGGCGAGCAGTCCAATAAAGGGAGAGAGCTGGTTATAGTAGAGCTCTGAGCGAAAGCGCACAGCCGAGGGACAGCTCTCACCGCCCTCCTTGAGCTGGTACTGACGGAGCTTGACGAGAAAGTCTTGCGCCTCGTCCCATTGCTGCATGACGACCAGTTCGCTGAGGTAGTTAAAGCTCTTACGCACGAAGGTCCACTGATCTAGTGGCATCTCTGCGGGGAGATCGGTAGAGGCTGGATGATACCACGCGATACTTCCATGGCTCTGTACAGGGAAGATCAAGAGCGACTCACCTAACCCTAAGCTCTGTATCACCTGACACTTCTCGTGTGCCTCAAAGAGAGCTTTGCGTCCGGGCTGGTCGGGGTGCTGTATGTAGTTGTCTAGCAGAGCCTCCAGGCGATAGTTGCCCTGTAGATCAAAGAACTGACGGTAGCTCACTCGCTTTCCCTCGTAGCACTCGAGCAGCTTGCGTATGCTCCGATCTTTGATCCGTATCATCGGCTCATTGACCCAACTGTCGTAGTAAAAGATCCAGCCCGCCAAGACCTGCTCGGCAGAATAGCCTCGGTAGCTACTGCGTCCATAGAGCTTCTCGGTAAACTCCTGAGCATAGGTCTCTAGGGGACAGACCCGATTGTTGTACAAGATGTGCAGCTCGCCCAAGCTCTTAGCCACACTAGCGGGGATCGTCTTGGGGAGTGGCGTCGAGGGGGCTTTTGCCTCTGCCGAGAGCGTACCACCAGCGAGGAGTATCAGGAGCATCGCCACGGGAGAGACGAGAGCCTGCTTGAGGAGCTGTCTCACTTTACGACGACGTGCGTACATGCCCCCTACGAGGCTGATTGCGAGGAGCGCATAGCCTAGGTAAGAGATCGATATACCCCATGGATCGTATGCGATGGAGAGGATCGAGGAGGTGGTCTCTGGGTCGTAGCCTGACTGGTAGAAGCGATAGAATCGGTAGCGGAAGATGCGATTCATAGAGACAGCACCACGGATGCTCTGCGACCGCTCCCCGTCCTGAATGACGAGATTGCTCTGGTAGTCTAGCGGGAATTGAGTCCCTGTGTAGTAGGTCAGATCAAACCGCTCCAAAGCGACCTCAAAGGGGAGGGTCAGTGTCTCTCCCTGTTCACTCTGATAGCGATCCGTAGGACTGGCACCCTCCTGGAGCTTGATCCGTCCATGTATGGCAGTCCAGCTAGTCACGCCAGCACCCAGCAAGATGACCAGCAGTGAGACGTGGATCATCCAGATCCAGAAGCGTCTGTAGAGCTTCACCCGTAAGATATAAAGTAGCCCAGCACAGGAGAGTAGTACCCACAAGATGGTAAAGAGCGGGGAGCCATACCAGTGCTCCTGCACGAAGGGCGTACCGTAAAGCTTTTCAACCACAGTGGCTGTCGCGAGGACAGCCACCGTGATGAGTAGTAATATGAAAGGGAGCTTGCGCCACACCATATTTATGTCGTAATCTAGTGCGTGAAGCTATACAGCGTTGATAAACTTGACAATCGCCTCACGATCCTTGCGGTCAAGCTGGCGAAAGCGTTCGACGGTCTTTCGCGCGTCACTATTCTTGGCTCCGTGCCACATAATAGCCTCGATCACATTGCGTGCGCGGCAGTCGTGCAGTCGATCCTGATGACCTGAAGCCTTCTGGCTCAGACCGCGTCCCCAGAGCGGGGTGGTACGGCACCAACCCGTGCGGATGTCGTTTTGCATGTGGAGCTGGTGCTGGACCATGTCGGTGTAAGGCCAGATCTTCTGCTTGGGGTAGCGTGGCATAGCCTTCTTGCCGCCCTCGGTCAGACCATACACATCCACGACAACGTCATCGCCCGTAGTCCAAGAGGGACGGTGGCAAGTGGCACATCCTATCTCAGTGAAGAGCTGCTTACCACGCTGCACATCGGGGGAGTCTATGTCTCTCGCAGCTGGCACAGCTAGACCACGTATCCACACCATCAGATCGTAGCAAGCCTGTGCGTCCATCTCGACGGGTAGGTCTGTAGCTGTAAAGAAGTCGTAGATATCCTGCTCCACATTGCCAGTCTTCTTGCGATCAGGGAAGTATTTGTAGAACTGTGCCTGCACATCGGGATCTTTGCTTGCCGTCCGTGCGTAAGCCTCAGGTATGTAGAACTTACGAAACATCGGCGTGATGATATTGGTCACCTCCCATAGGCTCACATTGGCAGAGAGCTTGGTAAAGTCACACGCATAGTCAAAGCGCATCGGGTGCCCCGCAGCGTCTACCCCCGTGGGGGCGAAGTCGCTACCAGCCCAAATAGCGGGATTGAGCGGTGTGTGCGGAGCCTCTTTGATATACTGCTGACGTATATCCTCATCGCTGATCGCATCGAGCAGACCCGTACCATAGATGCCGATGGTAGACTCAAGCGTAACGACCGCCTGATCGAGCGGGAAGGGCTTGCCATTCACCTCTAGTGGCGAGTAGAGAGCCTCTGCGGGCAGATGCACCTCGGGATAGATAAGATCGTAAGTCTCGCCATCGTCAAACTTATTGCCCCACTCGTCCGTATAGGTACGCCAGTCGATGGTCATCTTGTCAGCATCGATCATAGGCTTGAAGGGCGGCAGTGCGACAGTCATAGGCACTAATCCGAGCGAGCTAGCCATATTTCCCTCTTTGTCGGTAACGATGATGAGACAGCCATTGCCCATCTGCTCACTATTGTAGCGTGTGATGCGCTTACCATGGCCATAGCCCGGGTGACAAGCCTCGCAGGAGGTACGATTGTATAGAGGACCTAGTCCCGTGAAGGTCAGACCAGGTACATCACCAGCAGCGTGCGCCGTCTCAAAGCGACGCTCACCCTGCTTGAAGTTGGCATCTAGTCCAGCCAGTGCTATAGCCTCTGTGGGCTGCTCGAAGCATGAGGCCGTGTTGTTGAAGGTAGTGCCTAGCTTGCCTCCGCTGTAATACTCCTCGCTAAGCGTCTGAGGGGTGTCGCTACCGCACTCCTGCTGACAAGCTGTCAGGCTAGCAAGGATGAGCGCTAGCAGTGCTAGCTGTGTAGTTAAGTGCTTCATAAGAATAAAGTGTTTGGGTGTATGTGTCTCCCCTCCCCTGACAGCTTATATCTATCATCATAATCTATTGCTCTAGCAAATGCTTGCTCAGGAGAGGGGTAGAAGTTAGAGGTTAGACTTTAGAGGTTAGAGATTAGATCGAATTGAGCCGTCAAATAAACCTGCGGGATTAGATCGACTCGATGAAGGTAACGACAGCCTTTCGCTCCTCCTTGCTGAGCTTGCGAAACTTCTCAACAGACGCTCTCGCATCACTAGTCTTAGCACCGTGCCACATGATCGCCTCGATCACGGTACGTGCACGGCAGTCGTGTAGACGATCGCTAGCTCCAGTAGCCTTCATGCTCAGACCACGTCCCCACAGCGGCGTAGTACGGCACCAGCCTGTGCGGATGTTGTTTTTCATCTGCAGCTGATGCTGGATCATATCGGTGTAGGGCCAGATCTTCTGATGCGGGTAGCGTGGCAGGAGGCTAGCACGAGCACCGACGAAGAAGTTGTTCGGATCACGGATCTGATCCTCGCCCGTAGTCCACGTAGGACGGTGGCAGCTAGCGCACCCCATCTCCTCAAAGAGCTTCTTACCCTGTTGGAACTCTTTGCTATCAGCATCTCGTGCCGACGGGACGGCTAGTCCGCGGTGCCATACCATGAAGTCGATGTACTCCTCATCGGTCATGTCGGCCGGCAGCTCGCTAGAGGTTAGGTAGTCGTAGATGTCCTTCTTGACATCCCCACTCTTCCTCCACTCTGGGTAGTAGGTATAAAACTGTGCCTGCACCTCGGGATCTTCAGAAGCGACCTGAGCATAGGCAGGGGTCATGTAGTGGTAGCGACGATCGCTACGAGTCACGTTGGTGATGTTCCAGATAGCGTTAGCTCCAGGGCCATCCTGTATGCTACCACGTGTCAGTCCGTAGGTGTAGCGGGGAAGGTACTTAGTGCCGTCGCCCTGCTTGGTATTGGTGTAGTAGCGAGCGAAGTCACCGTTCTTCCAGACGGTGGGGTTGAGGTTGGCACCGTGCTTCTCCTCCGTCTGATACTGAGCACGGAGGTCCTCGTCACTGATAGCGTCGAGCAGACCTGTGCCGTAGATACCGATGGTGCTCTCGAGGCGAACGCGTAGATCGGAGTATGGGATGTCTTTGCCCTTAACCTGCAAGGGGACGTAGAAGGCATCTTCCGGTATGGTCACCTCTGGGTAAATAAGGTCGTAGGTCTCACCATCGTCAAACTTATTGCCCCACTCATCTGTGTAGGGGAGCCAGTCTATCTTGATCTTACGCTCATCAAGTGGTGCCTTAAAGGGAGGCGCAGCTTGCGTCTGAGGCATACCTGTGAGAGAAGATAGATAAGTGTCGTTTTGGTCCGTGAGGACGAGTAGATAGCCGTTGCCTATGGTGTGCGAGTTGTACTCGGTCTGTCTAGCACCATGTCCGTAACCTGGGTGGCAAGCGATACAGCTAGCACGCAACCACAGTGGCCCTAGACCACGTAGCGGGAAGTTTGGATCGGTAGAGGTGTCAAAGGGGTTCTCGAAGAGACGCTCTCCCCTCTTAAACCTAGCGACCAAACCAGCCTCCTCGACTGCAGGGGTAAACTGCTCGTAACAGGTGGCCGTGTTATTGAACGCGGTGCCTAGCTTTCCTCCGCTATAATACTGCTCTTCGTATGGATTCGTTTCGCTTGGATCTGGACAATCTGAGCTACATGCGCTCAGGAGAGCCAGACAGCCTATCAGACTACATATACTTAATACCTTGTTCATAACAACTTCCTCTAAAATGCTATCATACATCTGCAGGCATCCTCTCTAGGGATCAAGCCTGCAGATGGTATGACGGTGGTTTATTGATTACTTCTGTACAGCTTCGATAGCTGCATCGATCTGCTCGAGGAGTGCATTGCACGCCTCGATGGCGGGCTTGGTAGCCTCCTTAGTCAGGTTATTGCGGAAGGGTGCCGGCATAGCGGCTACCGTCTTGATCGCATGGTCTAGGGCTGTGCGGATCTCCTTGTCTAGATCAGGATGCTGCTGAGCCATGTAGGTAGCGAGAGAGTGGTTGTGGACAGTGCCGTCGAGAGAACCGTAGTAAGCGTTGCGGACGCTACGGAGGTTGTCTGTGAAGTCCTCAATAGAGTTCCAGCTGTACCACGACTCCACGTCTAGGACGTTGCCCGAGTTGACGGGGTCCGTGATCTTCGTATTGCCCACCTCGTCAGAGATGTCGCTCGCACCTTGTAGGAGCTGCACGAGAGCATCTTTTTGGCTCTTGTAGGAGCTGTTGCCCTGCTCACCAGCGGCGATCATGAGCTGACCATAGTCCATCGTAGGCAGGAGCTCCGCATCCTCAAGCGTCTTCTTCTTGTCAGCCGTCACCTTGTCAATGCCAGCCCAGCTAGCCTCTAGGCGGATCGCCTGACGTGCTAGATCCTCAGCAACAGCCGCATTGTAAATGCGCTCAGGCTCTGTGATCTCACCGACCTTGCGGGGCTGACCATCTCTAAAGATCATGTACTCCACAGCGTGGAAGCCGAGCAGACCGTAGCCTAGAGAAGCGAAGCCCTTGGCATCAGGACCCTCCTCCTTGAGTTCGTCGAGGAGGTCTTTGTTCTTAAGGATGTTGTCTAGCTGATTCTTCTGCAGAGGCCAAGAGTCGATGTGCGGGTCGATGTTATAGTCACCAGCAGCTCCATAGAGAAAAGCCTCACTAAGCTCCCAGTAAGCACGCGCTGAGACCCACTTCTTGCAAGCCTTGTTGACCAGTTCTTGAGAGGGGTTCTTCATCAGCTCCTCGCAAAGCCCAGACAGCTCGATAGCATTGTCTGCTAGAGACTTGTAGGTGGGTACTACGACACCCTCGACAAACTGCTTAATGAGTGCCGTCTGTGCGGGGTCTAGCTGCTTTGCCTTGGGCTCGTCGCTCTCTTGACAAGAGACGAGAAGGACGCCCACGACTGAGAGAAGGAGCATTTTGAAGATGTAGGTATACTTATTCATAGTCGATTGTATTGTGTTGAGTTAAAAGAATCTAGAAGTGAAACATTCCGAAGTAGGCGATGCCGAGGCTGACGGTCGGCTCATCGTTGAACTGCTTGTGCAGCATACGATGGCTATACTCAGCCTTGACAACGATCTCAGGGATCGGATAGTAGTTCAGTCCGACGGTAAACTTCTGTCGCTCCCACTCTGGCTCGTCGGTCATACTGGGCACTACTTGAAACATGGAGTCGTAGTAGTCATACCGCCCGAAGAGGTAGAGACGCTGCTTGAGCTGACGTAGCTTGTCCGAGGCCGAGAAGAGGTCATATCCACCCTCCAAGCCAGCAGCTAGAGCCGCCTTGGCGACACTGTTCTTTGGTGAGGGGGAGTCCTTACGAGTCGTACGATTAGCATTTGTGATCTCCATCGAGTCACTCAGGTGTCCGTAGTCCACATTGCCTCGCAAGATGAGCTGCGGATTGGCATACTGGAAGTCAAAAGCTCCGATACAGACGAGCCCCTTGATATGGTCATACTTATTTGTCGCATTGAGCGTGTTACGACCGCTTGTCCCGACGTAGCCACTCAAGCTAAGGCGCAGGTTGCGCACCGAGTAGTTGTCCACACGCATAGCACAGGCGTAGTTCGTCGCCATCTTAAACTCGTAGGGACTACCAGCTCCGCCATGGATCCAGTCCTTATTGTTAAAGCGGTCAGCATCTAGCCCAGCTATACCCATGATCTCGTACCGCCAGTTGGGTAGCTTACCCCACAGGCCTATACCCGTCTCATGCCAGGTGCAGGGCAGGATCGTATTCTCCCCCTCGGGTCGATAAACCGTAAAGAACTCCGTCGGCATATGGTACGCATTGGTCGCTCCGACTGGCACCACCATGTGTCCGATGCGAAGGTTGAGCGCTGGTGAAAAGCTCTTCTGTAGCCAAAACTGCTCGAGAGCCACCTCGCCACCACGCTCTATCTCAGACTCGTACTCGCCGGTCTCCTCCTCTTCGATCTCGACAGCACTCTCCGTGCCACCATGCTCAAACTCGATCTCAGAGCCTAGAGACCAACCATGACCAAAATCATAACCAACAAAGAAAACAACGTGTGGCAAGTCTACCTGTCCGAAGCTACGAGCATCTTTGTAGAGCTCAGCATCGGTATAGCGCTTAAAGTTATTACTGTAAAACATCCTCGAAGCGACAGCCTCCCCATACCCACCAAAGGTGAGCCGACGAGGAGCTGGCGAGGAGGTTTGTGATAGTGAGTCCACAGTCTGCGCCTCTGATAGCTGTACGGTGCAAAGTACGAGACCACAGAGGAGATACGAAATGAATCGTTTCATATATTATTATAGAGTGTTTGACATTGTCGTAAATCAAACTAAGGGAGAGCTTTATTGGGGTCCCTTACATTGTTTAGCGTACCTCAAGATGGGCATAGTGGAGGGGAAAACGAAGAAAATAAGGGGAACGAATCCTCTACTACGCGACAAATTTCCACTGCAAAGGTACGGCAGGGGCTTACAATGGCTCACGACAAAAGCTAGCAGATAGTAGGTATATCGGTAGTGAGTAACAAATGTTCAATACTACCTATTAGGTAATCCGCTGAAATAATCGAGCGATGGCGAGATCCGTTTTCTCTAGCTATACGCTCATCTGGTGGCTCTTGCTACCGATTTGCACTTGAGAGCTACTGAGGAGGGGACTCTCTGCTGGCACCTCATAGAGGAGCTCTCTCGTGAATCGATACGCTTTTGCATCAGAAGAAGCTGTTCCCCACGTGGCAATTTTCAAATCTCCACGTGGAAAATAAAAAATCTCCACGTGGGCGAGAAACAAAACTTCGGAGGAATCAAATGAAACTTCGGAAGAATTGTTTCTTGCCCACGTGGAGAATGAAAAATAGCCACGTGGAGAATTGTTTTTTTCCACGTGGCTATCGCACGACAACCTCGACCACCTATAATAAAGTAGGGGCGAACATCTGTGGATGTCCGCCCCTACGGCTATGTTGTCGTCTTGTGGCGAGCTACGTGGCTCGCTTTACTTGACGAGATCCATCGTGTCGCGTGCTATCATCAGCTCCTCGTCGGTGGGAACGCAGATGACGGTCACACGGCTAGAGGGCTTAGAGAGTACCTTCTCCTCGCCACGGCTAGAGCGATTGACTGCTGAGTCAAACTCTACGCCCATAAACTCAAGCCCAGAGACTACTGCCTCACGAGTCGTCTGGTCGTTTTCGCCGACACCGCCCGTGAAGACGATGACATCGACACCGCCCATGGCAGCTGCGTAGGCTCCGATGTACTTCTTGATACGGTAGCGATACATCTCGAGCGCAAGCTTAGCACGCTCGTTGCCAGCCTCGGCAGCCTGCTCTACGTCACGCATATCGGAGGAGACACCGCTGATGCCGAGTACACCGCTCTGCTTATTGACCATCGTCGAGAAGTCGCTCGGAGTCATTTTCTCACGCTCCATAATAAAGGGCACGATACCTGGGTCGATACTTCCGCAGCGAGTACCCATCATCAGACCATCTGTAGGGGTCAAGCCCATAGAAGTGTCGAGCACCTTACCATTGCATACGGCTGCGATCGAAGCACCATTGCCGATATGGCAGGTGATGATGCGTGTCTTGTCAAAGTCCTTACCAAGGATCTCACAAGCACGATGACTGATGTAGCGGTGGCTTGTGCCGTGGAAGCCGTAGCGACGTACCCCGTACTTCTCATAGTACTCGTAGGGTAGCGCATACATATAAGTGTATGCGGGCATCGTCTGGTGGAAGGCTGTATCAAAGACAGCGACCTGCTGCACCTTCGGGAGGAGCTTCGTGATAGCGTCGATACCCTTCAGTGAGGGTGGATTGTGTAGTGGAGCGAGGTCAGAGACGCGCTTCACCTGCTCGATCACCTCGTCATTGATGAGGACGCTCTTATTGATAGCCTCACCACCATGTACGAGACGGTGACCCACAGCCTCGATCTGGTCTACACTGTCTAGGACAGCGTACTCAGACTTCGTCAGGATCTCGAGGATAAACTCGACAGCTACCGTGTGCTCCGGTAGCGGACGGTCTATCTGCACCTTCTTGCCGTCGGTTGTCTTGAACTTGATGAAAGAGTCGGGCAGGCCGAGCTTCTCAATACCGCCTGAAGCGAGGATACGAGCCTCGGGCATATCATATAGTGAATACTTGACAGACGAGCTGCCACAGTTAAGGACTAGTACGATCATAATGTATCTTTAGTAAAGGGAAGGGAGTAAGTGATGAATTACTTCTTAGCTGCGATAGCCTGGTTGCAAGTGATCGTGATCACGTTGTAGACATCCTCTACAGAGCAGCCACGGCTGAGGTCATTGACTGGAGCAGCCATACCCTGTAGGATAGGACCGACAGCGGTAGCACGACCGAGGCGCTCGACCAGCTTGTAGGCTACGTTGCCCACCTCAAGGTTCGGGAAGACGAGGACGTTTGCCTTACCAGCTACGGGGCTCTCGGGAGCCTTGAGCTCAGCGATCTTGCTCACGATAGCTGCGTCAGCCTGTAGCTCACCATCGATGAGTAGGTCAGGAGCCATCTCCTTAGCGATCTTGTAAGCCTCCGTAACCTTGTCGATCATCTCGCTCTTGGCAGAGCCCTTTGTGGAGTAGCTCAGGAGGGCAATGCGTGGCTCCATATCGCCGATGCTACGAGCCGTGTCGGCAGAAGCAATAGCGATCTGTGCGAGCTCGTTGCTATCAGGATTGGGCGTGACGGCGCAGTCAGCAAAGATGAAGAAGCCGTCCTCGCCATACTCCTTGAGCGGAGAGAAGATGAGGAATGCGCCACTGACCACCTTGAGTCCTGGACGTGTCTTGATGAGCTGGAGTGCGGGACGGAGTACGTTGCCCGTTGTGTTGTGTGCACCAGCCACCTCACCGTCAGCATCACCAGACTTGATCATCAGGCAAGCGAGGTAAAGCGGATTGACCACGAGCTCGTCAGCCTGCTCACGGGTCATACCCTTAGCCTTGCGCAGCTCCATCAGGAGGTCGCGGTAAGCTTCACGGCGTGCGTGGTTTTGTGGATCGATGATCTCAGCCTGATCGATATGCTTGAGTCCTAGCTCAGCAGCCTTAGCCTGGATCTCGGCGGGGTTACCTAGGAGGATGATGTGAGCGATGCCGTCAGCGATAACGCGGTCAGCAGCTTGGAGAGTGCGAGGCTCGAGACCCTCGGGGAGTACGATGCGCTGCTTGTTAGCCTTAGCGCGCTGTACGTTCTTTTGAAGTAATTCCATAGAGGTGTATGATAAGTTTATATTGTTGTGCAGTCTTTAGCTCCACAAAGTTACAAAATAAAGAGCAGAGCCTCCCCCCTAATCTCTAACTTCTAATCTCTCAAAATCTCTCTCAGGGATTGGTTCTACCGAGAGAAGTGCCGAGACCATCGTGAGGTAGCGTGGTGGATGCCCCTCCTCGCCCCACACCATCGGGATACCCGCTAGTCGCTCTGTGGTGCCACTCAAGTCGAAGCCCCACGACTCGAGCGATGAGCGCATCTGGTCGGGATGACGGCAAGGCTCGCCAGCACTGCGTGTGCAGGCTTGCGGCTGACAGAGCCGACAGCGACCAGCCGTAAAGAGCCGACTCCCCGCATGTTGCCGCTCTAGCTGATAGAGGAGCGGGTCGATACGATCCCGCACGGCACCCATCAGGCGAAAGCAGTAGTCCCCCACCTCGGCAGGCTGACACGCAGCCCACGACTGCTCGTCGGGCGTGACACGATGCACGAGGATCTGAGCGTAGCGGTAGCGTGCCAGAGCCTCACGCACATCATAGGTAAAGGGCGGACAAGACCAATTGGTCAGGTAAGTAGGACAATGCTCGCACAGTGCGAAGAATCGATCAGGGTCGAAGTACCCCGCCATATACTCCTCTAGAGGTAGCTGACGGAGCGTTCCCTCGATACGATAAGTTGGCTCAGCCATACTACCTATCGGCCTGCGGTACCTCAACGCCCTCCTTGTATAGATGTCTCTTGATGCTGCGCTTGGGCGACTTGATGAAGGGAGTCTTCTGGCGAATGAACTTAGTCACCATCTCGTAGGATCCAAGCTTGGCATTGAGCTGCTTACGCTGATCTTTGATCTGCTCCCATGCCTCTTCGACAGTTATCCCCGCTTGCTTGGCGGCCAATTCGTCGGGATAAACAAGCGCCTCGAGACGACCATTCTTCTGATAAACCAAACTCTCCGCCACAAAGTGGAGGTTATTGAGCTTCGCTTCGATCTCCTCGGGGTAGATGTTTTGACCATTAGCCCCTAGAATCATCGTCTTGGAGCGACCGAGGATAAAGAGGTTGCCTCGCTTGTCCAGACGCCCTAGATCGCCCGTGCGCATCCAGCCGTCGGTAGTGAAGAGGTGCTTATTGATCTCGGGAAGCTTGTTATAACCGAGGCAGACATTGTCACCGCGCACCTGTATCTCACCGACACCTGGAGCTAAGGGCTGATCAAAGTCTTCCGGCACCTCTATGCGTATCTCCATATGTGGCAGAGCGCGTCCCGCAGAGAGTGGCACCCAGCGGCGATGGTTGCTGTAAGAGATGAGCGGAGCGCACTCGGTCATACCGTAGCCGACAGTGAGCGGGAAGCCGATACGATGTAGGAAGGCAGCGACCTCTGTAGAGAGCGGTGCCCCCCCGACGATCACCTCGCGGAAGTTGCCCCCGAGTCCATCGGTGAGCTTCTTGCGGATCTCTCGGTAGACCAGCTTGCGTAGGAGCGGAATACGTAGGAGTGTCTTGATGGTAGAGCGCTCTAGGACCGGCACGATAGACTGCTTGTAGATCTTCTCCAAGATGAGTGGCACAGAGATGATCAGCACGGGGCGTATCTCAGCAAAAGCTTTCATCAAGATCTTGGGCGAAGGCACCTTGCCTAGTATATGCGTGTGGACGCCTATGTAAAGGGCTGCGAGCATGTTGAAGGCGCAGCTGTACGTGTGTGCCAGCGGGAGGAAGCAGATGATCTGCTCACCGCTATACATGAGGTCGAGCTTCTGTGCATAGAGGGCGTTGCCTGCCAGATTGCCCGCGGTGATCAGCACGCCCTTGCTAAAGCCAGTCGTCCCTGAGGTGTAGTTGATCACGACCAACTCATCATTGCCCACCTCGGGGTAGACAATGTCGGCGCGACGGAAGCCCTTGGGGTAAAAGCGTGCCACAAAGGGAGCGAAGGGGAGGAGTCGCTTATAGTCGTATGGCATCCCCGAGCGAGCATAACGCCACGAGATCTTCTTGATGTCAAAGATAGTCTGCACCATCGGGAGGTCCTCCTCAGGATTGAGCTTCGCTAAGATGAGATCGTCTATAAAGAGGAGCTTCGCCTCGCTATGATTGATGATCGTCTTAGCGTCCTCGGCATTGAAGTCCTGCAGTATCGGGACGATCACAGCGCCGTAAGTGATCGTAGCCATAAAGATGACGCACCAGTGAACTGAGTCAGCACCCATCAGAGCGATGCGGTCACCGCGCTGTATACCAGTCTCCTTGTATATATAGTGTAGATGCGCGATCTGTAGCGCTAAGTCGCGATAAGATATAGTGTAACCGCTGGCATAGTCCGAGAGAGCTGGCTGTCGGAAGTGCTCTCTGAAGCTCGCCTCGTAGGCCTTAATAAGATTGTCTGGATACATAGGTGCTATCTCCTATTGTGTTAAGCGTGTGGCGCAAAGTTACGAAATAGAACCCTAACCCGCCTGCCTCTAAAAAATGAATCTCGACCCCGCAAATCTCATCCATAGCTGATTACTCATGGAGAGACTTACGAGGTCGAGACTAGAGGGAGAGACTCCGCAGAGCCACTATGCTAGCATAAATGAAGCGTATCGGGAGGCTCTAACCAATCGTATCATCGTACGATGAGCCATCCACTATGCTCATCGGTGATCACAAGGTACTTGCCAGCAGGATAATTAGATAAGTCTATCTCGCCTTGTCCTAGGGCATCAGCCTGAATGGTTGCCATACACTTACCCTCCTGCGTATAAACAGAGAAGTCGCTGTAAGGCTTGAGACCACAGACTCTCGCTAAGTCTCTTGCAGGATTGGGCGTGATCGTGAGATCTTGTCTCTTAGTCGGATCAGCTATGCTCTTGACAAGGCGAAATGTGATGGTGATCTCTACATCCTTGGTAACTAGGTAGACTTTGTCTTCCGTTATATCCTGATCTCCAACTTTGATGCTCTCTAGCTCATAACCTTCGTCAGGTGTCGCCTCGACCTTTATCTCTGTAGCAAAGGGGACCCGCTCAGGGTCAGTCACCTCTAGGAGCGTTGCTGTACCACCCTCTCCGACAGATAGTGTCACATGGAGGAATGTCGTATCGCTCCCCTCGTATGGGATGAGATCCTTGGTCTCAGGATTGAAGTCGTAGACAGTCCATCCCTTGGCTTTTGCCTCTGCTACTTGTGCTTTGAGGATTACGTTTTGCTCTGTATCGCTCTGGGTATTAACGGCAACCAGCTTGGCAGATTCTTTTTTTGGCAAAGATGTCACGAGAGCCTGCATATCGTTGGGATAGATGCGATTTTCTATGCACCATAGACTACCTAACTCGGGGTTTTGTGACAGATCTATCTTTTCTATCGAATTGTGCTCTACAGACATCACTTGTAGCTTAGGACAGTGCGACACATCGATCTCCTGTAGCTGGTTGCTCTCGGCGGCTAGTACAGTGAGCTGCTCGAGTGTAGAGAGGTCTAGCGAGGAGAGCTGGTTGTTATAGCAGTCTAGTCGCACGAGCTTGGTCTGTGCAGAGAGGTCTATATCCGTGAGCTTGTTGTTGGCTACGAGCAGCCAGGTAATAGCTCCATTGTTGGCTAGGTCTAGGTGGTCTATACTATTAGTCCCTAGGTCTATTACCTTTACGTTAGGACAGCCACTCAGATCGATAGCTGTCAGCTGATTGTTGGCAGCTTTGAGCATTGTAAAAGAGGGGTGACTAGCTCCGAACTTAAGGCTCTTAAGCTGGTTGTCAAAGCAATAGACTTCGTATAGATCCTTACACTGAGATAGGTCTAGCTGCTGTAGCTTGTTTTGCTGACAGTAAAGCATCGATAGAGCCTTGTTGTCACCTATATTCAGCTCTGTGAGCTGGTTGCCCGAGCAGTTGAGCTGTTGTAGACATGAGATACCAGATAGATCTATTGCTGTGAGCTTGATCTCTTGGCACCCCAAGTCGGTTATCTCCCCCATGAGCTTGATGGTGGGCGAGGTCACCGTGTACTGATTACCAGCGAATGTCGATTCGCCCGTGGGGGTGAGTCCCTCGATAATTGGATCCTCCCAATCATCCGTCTCGAAGGAGAGCCAAATGGTATCTCCGACGGAAGTCTCTGTGGTGAGTACGATCGTTGGGGTGGTAGTCTGTGTCTCATCGCCAGTAGTCTGAGCCGTCACCAAGAGTGGCCATATCAGGAGCAAGGCACAGAGCACTGTTTTTGTAGCTGTTTTCATGACTTATATCTGTTTAAGTTGATGTTATTAGTAGCTTACACGTTGATAAGAATCAGTAAATGAAAGAGTAACTCGGACTATTCATAGGCAAATATACGTAATTGGGTGGTACTATACTCAAGCATTTGTCGAGCAACTCTCACGGGGCTGACGAAGGCTAATTCGGCTAATCTCTATTTTGAGATGCTGGGAGGCAACAGTGATACCTGATAGACGGGATCTCTCATGCCCCGATACGATTTATCCTCAAGATGGGAAGATGGGATAGATCTCCACGTGGCTATCGTGTTTTATAGTTTCAGTTGATTGGAAAAAGCCAAGCACGACCCTCCCAGCGTCTCCGCAATTTCCAGTAGTAAGTGCAACACGAAGCGTATAAAAGCACCTACCCCTGGGGGCTAGCCCCCAGGGGTGGGTCGAAAGACTTAAATGATTACCTTCG
>OHSQ01000017.1_pt1 | contig 59211 bp, 43 predicted proteins | sample 1578661 | NCBI WGS metagenome assembly OHSQ01 (sample SAMEA3879534, study PRJEB24766) | human gut metagenome | biome: human-associated habitat; feature: feces | place: USA | collected 1985/1987 | reverse complement strand
GCGTCCGGAGCAGGGCGAGCTCCACTCCAAATTGCATTTTGGAGTGGAAAATACGAAGTTAGAGAGTAGAGGTTTATCTAGTGGCACTAGTAATTACTAGTGCCACTAGTGCCTCTAACCAATCGCTTTGATGCATGCGTGGTGTTTCCTCTGGATACAGAAACAGCACGAGGGTGCGTCAGCTCTCTGACACACCCTCGCGTGAGACTGCTGTATCTCTATCAGCAGTCCGCTCTGTTACGGCTCTATCGCTGAGTCTCTAGGACTGATTGGAAGGTTTGATAGAGCCCCTTCTGCTTGGTCAGCATACGCTGATTCAAGATCTTGCGGATGTCCTGTGAGACTGATTCTCTGAAGGCCTTGCGAGCAGCAACCGTCTTCACAGCATGACTAGCATCTATGATCTGCATCCAGCAGAAAGTCCCATCATAGTCTGTCGGCTGAGCATAGAGGAAGCATTGATCGCCATTTGCGTTAAAGGCCTCGACACCCATGTGCTCTGGCACATACCCCTTGTAGTCGGTGAAGCCGTTGGCTGCGAGCCAGTTCTTGACAGCCTCGGAGCGGATCTCATACTCGTTGGGGATAGCAAAGACCTGACAGTTGATGTACTGTAGGTCGCCCTGCGAACTGGACTTGCGGACATAGAAGACCCACTCTAGATTGGTCTTAGCGATCTGCTCGGGAGTCGTGTCGTAGCTGCGGTTGTCATCGGAAGACTGATCCCCGTTGAACTGACGGAATCCGAGCTTGTCCTCAAAGGCCTGTAGCGCATCATTGTCTGCCCCCTTGAAGAAGTCTAGCGTCGGGAAGTCCTTAGCTGTCTCGACGACTGGGTGCTGAGTTTTGAACTCTGGGTATCTCTTTTTGTTGAGCTGGATGTACATCTTGGTGCCTAGCTCCTCGTTGACCTCGTTGTACATAAAGACAGTCACATCAGGATCGTCCTCCTTGTGGCTATTGAGGATAATCTTCTCAGCACCATCACCGGCGACTTCCTTTTCCTCTGTAAAGGGGGCAAAGCCTAGCTTGCGAAACATCTCCTTCGTACGATCACATTGCTCCACCGTCTCCTTGCCATAGGCTAGGATGTAGTACTCCTTGGCAGACTGGATGCCATAGATGACGCCAGGGATCGTAGGGAGCTCTTTATTGACAAATCCTAGGTAGTAGAGTCCCTCGGTGTAGCAGATATTGCGCACGACACGACCCAGAGCGTGCTCGTACTGGAGGACCTCCTCATCAATCAGATTGCGAGCCATATCGTATTCAGGGTCAAATGCTAAGAGAGGTAGCTCCTGATCCGTATTGATCTTTGCTTTCTCAACTGTAACAAGCACAGAGGCCTGCAGACCTCCTCCGTGTACCGTTATCTTGGTCGTACCCTCATGGACAGCTCGTACGAGTCCCATTGCATTGACCGTGGCGATCTCGGGGTTATCGTTTGAGTAGACGAAGTCTACCTTGAGCTCTTTGGGCTCCTGTAGCACCTCTAGCTGGTAAGTCTGTCCCTCAGCCACAGTGATAGCCTCTGAGGCAAAGGAAAGCTTCGTGAGCTGCCCTCCTGAGACTGGGTCATCGTCACAAGAGGTCAGGGCAAATAGGGCAACGCCTATTAGCAGGGATAGTAAAGTAGTACGTGACATAGAGATATTGTATTAAAGGTTTATGTAAACGTTCGGACCATCATAAAAGCTTGTACATCGCTAAGGTAGCAAGAATACTCGAAAAGTAGTTCGTCTGACAGATCTCGTGCAGATGTGCGAAACGATGGATGACGGATAATGTAGGGAAGCACACTCGGTGCATACGAGCCGTATGTCCCTACGAATCACTATTCGTCTCATCGAGCTAACCAATTTGTAGAATATGGGATGTACGACGTGCGGATACACAAAGAGGACTTGCAGATATGAATTAGTTGTTTTAACTTGCACATCGTAACAAAGCACACAAAGAATATGAAAAAGAATTTTTCATTTTGGGCTTCCTTTGTTTTAGCTCTCTTGTGGAGTACAACTCTTTTCTCACAAGAGTTGGTGTTACTGTGAGTATGCAGTCTAGGATCACCTATAACTTGATAGCAACAACAGGTATGATAAAGAGAAGTTTATTCAACAGAAACGTCGTTTGGAGCGTGCTGTTTGTACTGTCTATACTACTTCTAACTTCGTGCGACTTGTTTACGAGTGCGAAATCAGAGAGAGAAGATGTATCCCTAGATCACATTATGATTCCACCTCCCAAGAGGACAGACTATATAGGGATCAACATAGAGGATAGCATAGCAACTTTTTATGCATTTAAGCCATACAAAGGTGTGACTATGTTCAAACCAGATGTCGATTGTAAGTTCTATGCCCAGTGGTGTAACTACAAGGGAGAGTCTTGGCTTTTATTGCGAGGTGTGATGGGTACACTGCATCCGAATCACAGAAGCTTTGCCTCTATCCACCTTCAGGTCTCTCCCGAGGATTGGGTCGTTCATCGTGCTTCTGTCTTCTTTTACGATAGACTTAGAATGGACGAACAGTATATCCCGTCTATTTATGAAGAGCTACGTAAGAAGGATCCTTATTTTCGAACTCCGTCATTGGTGGCAAAAGAGGATGTAAAAGTCGACATCTACAAAAAGGACTCTTCACGAGCGTGTGTCAAGGGGGTAATATCAGGAACTTTCACACAGTGGTCGTCCTTTGCAACTGGGCAATCGAGTGACACGAAAAAGAAACAGCCTCCTTATGGAGATGCTCATCCTGAATCTCTTTCTGAATATGAACAGATTTACTACACCCCAGTCAATGAGCCTAAGAAGTTTCAGCTGAGCTTTACAGCTATAGAAGCGTTGAGATTGGATCCTGACGTGCTAGTTGTCGAATAAGAAGTTTAGCTTCTATCTATTTTCCAGTGTCTTCAAAGCATACGTCTTTGGAGGCACTGGAGTCTGTACTAAGTACTCTTTCAGGGCATGGCCGAGCTACTCACCTCTAAAGCTTTCGTATGACCTACACATGGTTACTCGCGAGAAACACGGAAGTGAGGATAGACGACAATGATTTTGTATCTTTGTGGCGTAATGCTTTATAAGAGACTATAGTCGAAGCTATGAACTATGGATATGTCAAGGTAGCGGCCGCTGTGCCCTACGTCAGAGTGGCTGACTGCTACTACAATACGAGCCGCATCAAGGAGATGATCTTCCAAGCGGAGGAGCTAGGAGTAGAGATACTAACGACTCCTGAGCTCTCTATCACGGGGTATACCTGTGGGGATCTCTTTCACCAATCGTTCCTCCTAGATCAGGCTCAGAAGGCGCTATGCCAGTTGGTCGAGGAGACAGCCGAGACTGATGTGATGGTCATCGTCGGTATGCCAGTCAAAGTGGAGGAGAAGCTCTTCAATGGGGCGGTCGCCTTCCAGCATGGTAAGATCCTAGGAGCGATCCCGAAGACTTATCTGCCGAACTACCGTGAGTTTCAGGAAAAGCGCTGGTTCTCGCCCAGTGATTCGCTACAATATAAGACGGTGCAGATGGGGCCCCACACGGTACCCATCGGGCGAAATATCATCTTTAAGTGTGGGCAGGTGGGCATCGGTATCGAGATCTGCGAGGATATGTGGACGCCCTTTACGCCTGGCACACGCCTCAGCCTCTATGGAGCGCATATCATCTTCAACCTCTCTGCGAGCAATGAGAATGCGGGCAAGCATGACTACCTCCGCTCGCTGATCAGTGGTGCTACATCGCAGGCTATCTGTGGCTATGTCTACGCCTCTAGTGGCTATGGCGAGAGCTCGACAGATCTAGTCTACACGGGTAAGGCGTTTATCGCTGAGGTGGGCAAGATCGTCAAGGAGATGCGCCGCTTTGAGTACAAGGAGCGGATGATCGTGAGCGATGTCGACGTGTCTCGTATCCATGGCGAGCGCCTGATCAATAGTAGCTTCAAGAGTGCGGTCAATCACTTTACCGACGAGGAGGAGCTGGTGAGCATTCCCTTCACGCTACGCTCGGAGGAGGAGTCACAGCCTATGGATCGTGTCATCGAGCGCAACCCCTTTATGCCTGAGGGGGCGAACCCTGAGGAGCGTTGTCACGAGATGTTTCAGATACAGGTGTGCGGGCTCATACAGCGTCTCAAGCACATGCGTGCAGAGCATGCCGTGATCGGCATCTCGGGCGGACTGGACTCGGCACTAGCTCTATTGGTGACGGTAGAGGCTTTTGACCTCTTGGGCTTGGATCGCAAGCAGATCATTGCAGTGACAATGCCCGGCTTTGGCACCTCTGAGCGCACCTATCGCAACGGTTACACGATGATGCAGGAGCTAGGTGTGACGATCCGTGAGATAGATATCAAGGAGGCGACGGAGCTACATCTCTCGGCCATCGACTATAAGGGCAACCGAGAAGATGCGACCTTTGAGAATGCTCAGGCACGTGAGCGGACGCAGATATTGATGGATCTGGCCAATATGTACCATGCGCCTGTCATCGGAACGGGTGACCTCTCTGAGATTGCCTTGGGGTGGTGCACCTTCAACGGAGACCATATGTCTATGTATGCGGTGAATAGTGGTATCACGAAGACGAGCGTACAGCTGATCGTCGGGTGGTATGCTACGCACAAGGCAGTTAATGCTACGCTCGCCACAGTCCTACAGGACATCGTCGCTACGCCGATTAGCCCCGAGCTACTTCCGATCAAGGACACGAAGGCTGGTAACGAGCAGCAGACGCAGAGCCTCGTGGGGCCGTACGAACTACACGACTTCTTTATCTATCACTTTCTACTCGATGGCTTCGAGCCGAAAAAGATCTTTTACCTCGCGAAGGTTGCTTTCGAGGGAGCTTACACGCCCCAAGAGATCAAGCACTGGATGGGAGTCTTCTTCAAGCGATTCTTCTCTCAGCAGTTCAAGCGCAATGCGATGCCCGATGGACCTAAGGTACAGAGCGTCTCACTCTCCTCACGTGGCGAGTGGCGTATGCCGAGCGATGCGGTGAGTAGTATGTGGCTCCAAGAGGTGGAGAGCCTAGAGGTATAGAGACGAGAGCGATGATGAGTCTAGAGGAGCGTGCGCAGCTATTGGTGCCGATAGCGGACTTTGTTGAGGAGTTCGAACAGGACTTCAAGCGGTCACTACAAAGTGATGCGCCCGTACTATCGCACGCCTTGGAGCATCTGCAGCTCTCCTCGGGCAAGCATATCCGTCCGATCATCGTGGGGCTATGCGCTCAGCTATGCGCTGGACAGACCAATGAGCAGACGCTCTCAGCGGCACTGGTCATAGAGTTGCTCCACACGGCATCGCTAATTCACGACGATGTCATCGACTGGTCAGACACACGGCGTGGACAGCCTACGCTCAATGCGCTCTACAGCAATCATCAGGCGGTCTTGATGGGAGACTATGTACTATCGACCGCCTTTCTAGAGCTAGTCTCTCGGGAGCACAACCCTGAGATGCTGCGTGTCGTTGCTCAGGCTGGACGCAATCTCTCTATCGGAGAGTTGATGCAGCTATCCCTCTCGAAGGCACACACCTATCGTGAGGAGGACTACTATGCGGTAGTGGATCGTAAGACGGGAGCGCTCTTTGAGGCGAGCGCCAAGCTGGGAGCGCTGAGCGTGGATGCTACTGCTGAGCAGATAGAGCGCTGTGGTCGTCTAGGACAATTGATGGGACGAGCCTTCCAACTGCAGGATGATCTCTTTGATTATGACAAGCACCAAGATGTGGGTAAGCCTACGGGTCATGACCTTATCGAGGGGAAGGTCTCTCTCCCACTACTCTATGTCCTAAATCAGGCAGCCCCTAAGGAGCGTGACGAGATTATCTCGTATCTACAACAACCTATCGGATCAGATGCGATCGACTACCTCCTCCGCATAGCCCGCGAGCGTGGCGGTATCGACTACACAGAGCGGCAGATACAGCACATACACCAAGAGGCGATCGACCTGCTCAGGAGCTTCGCGCCGAGTGACACTAGAGAGACGCTAGAGCGCTTCATTACATTACTAGGAGAGAGACAGAAGTAGCTGACGAAGAGTATGGGAGGGGATACGCTCAATTGGATTGACTATATGGTTATGGGCTGTACAGCGTGGGCACTCTTCAAAGGCTTCAAGCAGGGTGTCATATCGGCACTGATTGGTGTGCTGGGCATCGCTGTCGGCTATGTGCTGGTGCGTTGGATAGGCGTACCTGTAGCCCTCTGGATCTCTCAAACCTTCGGACTACCCCACGGGGTGGCGGTGGTGGGCGCTTATGTAGCGACTTTCTCGCTCTCTTGCTGGGGTATCGCTTTCCTAGCACGTCCTACGGTGAGAGCGATTAAGCGTTCGTCGCTTTCAGTTGTCAATAAACTTATGGGAGCTCTCTTTGCGGGAGCCTTCGTCATCTTATTCTTTAGCCTTATATTTAATCTAACCGACTTCATACTGCCTCGAGGGGTGCTGGAACAGCTACCCGACATCACAAGAAAAGAGGGTGAGCCTGCTGAGCCTCGACAAGATCAGCGGGACAAGTCTAGACTATACGACCCAGTCCGTGGCTTGATCTCTTGGGCTGCACTGGGCGACCTGACCTCTTGGCAGGATAAACAATTAAAGCAACAATCAAGTGAATAACGAATATAATCCTAAGCAAACGATCCCCACGCCTACAGACACAGAGGCGCGTGCGGTGACTCCGACGGGAGAGGATATCCTTGACGACATCACCCAGGGGGACTATAAGTATGGCTTCGTGACCGACGTCCATACCGAGACCATCCCCAAGGGTATCAACGAAGAGGTGGTACGTCTCATCTCGGCAAAGAAAGAGGAACCCGAGTGGCTCCTAGAGTTTCGTCTCAAGGCTTACCATCACTGGCTCACACTCGAGCGTCCCAACTGGGCGCATCTCTCGATCCCTGAGATAGACTATCAAGACATTATATACTATGCGGCTCCTCGTCACAAGACTCCTGGAGACGGCACCATAGATCCTGAGATCGAGAAGACCTTTGACAAACTCGGCATACCACTTCACGAGCGAGCTATGCTCTCGGGCAATATGGCGGTCGATGCGGTCATGGATAGTGTCTCGGTGAAGACTACTTTCCGCACCAAGCTCAAGGAGCTAGGCATCGTCTTCTGCTCTTTCAACGAAGCGGTGCGCGAGCACCCAGACCTAGTACGTAAGTACCTCGGCAAGGTGGTCTCGTCACACGACAACTACTTTGCAGCGTTGAACTCGGCGGTCTTTAGTGATGGCTCTTTTGTCTATATCCCTAAGGGCGTGCGCTGTCCGATGGAGCTGTCGACCTACTTCCGCATCAATGCGGCCAATACGGGTCAGTTTGAGCGTACGCTCATCGTAGCAGACGAAGGCGCTTACGTGAGTTACCTAGAGGGGTGCACGGCTCCGATGCGTGACGAGAACCAGCTTCACGCAGCCATCGTCGAGATCATCGCTGAGACCGATGCTGAGGTCAAGTACTCGACAGTTCAGAACTGGTACCCAGGCGACAAGGACGGGCGAGGCGGTATCTACAACTTCGTCACCAAGCGTGGTTTGTGCCGTGGCGACCGTAGTAAGATCTCTTGGACACAGGTCGAGACGGGCTCGGCTATCACCTGGAAGTATCCCAGCTGCATCTTGCGGGGCGACGACTCGGTGGGAGAGTTTTACTCTGTCGCTGTGACCAACAACTACCAGCAGGCGGATACTGGCACGAAGATGATCCATCTCGGACGCAACACCCGCAGCACCATCGTCTCCAAGGGTATCTCCGCCGGTAGTAGCCAAAATAGCTACCGAGGACTGGTCTCCATTGCGGCCACAGCCGAGAATGCGCGCAACCACTCACAGTGCGACAGCCTTCTCCTGAGCGATCACTGCGGGGCGCACACCTATCCTTACGCAGACATACGCAATGACTCTGCCGTCGTGGAGCATGAGGCAACCACCTCTAAGATCAATGAGGATCAGCTCTTCTACTGCAACCAGCGTGGCATCACCACCGAGGAGGCGGTCGGTCTGATTGTCAACGGCTACGCCCGTGAGGTGATGAGCAAGCTCCCGATGGAGTTTGCCGTTGAGGCGCAGAAACTCCTCTCCGTAACCCTCGAGGGAAGTGTCGGCTAGCACGACCCCGCTACACATTATATAGATACAGATTACACACTACTATGAGCAACGTAATACTCGACATAAAGAATCTCCACGCCAACATAGGCGACAAAGAAATACTTAAAGGGATCAACCTCACTATCCGTGAGGGTGAGACACACGCTATCATGGGTCCCAACGGAAGTGGCAAGAGTACCCTCTCGTCTGTCCTCGTCGGGCATCCCACCTTTACCGTAACCTCAGGCGAAGTGACTTATCTCGGTCAGGATCTACTGGCTATGGATGCAGTAGAGCGAGCACATGCTGGGCTTTTCCTCAGCTTTCAGTATCCCGTAGAGATACCGGGCGTGAGTATGGTCAACTTTATGCGCTCAGCGCTCAACGAGCGTCGTAAGACTCAGGGCGAGAAGCCCATGCCCGCTGGCGAATTCCTTAAGATGCTAAAAGAGAAGCGCGAGGTGGTCGGTCTCGATGATCGTCTTCTCAAGCGTTCAGTCAACGAGGGCTTCTCTGGTGGCGAGAAGAAGCGCAACGAGATCTTTCAGATGGCAGTCCTCGAGCCACGGCTCTCGATACTCGATGAGACCGACAGCGGACTAGACATTGATGCTCTGCGAGCTGTCGCTCACGGGGTCAACACGCTCCAGCGTCCCGACAGCGCTTGCGTCGTCATCACCCACTATCAGCGACTGCTGGACTACATCAAGCCGCAGTTTGTCCATATCCTGTACAAGGGTCGGATCGTTACATCTGGCGGACCCGAGCTAGCCCTCAGACTAGAGGACGAGGGGTACGACTGGATCAAAGAAGAGGTAGCTAAAGAGGAGGAGTAGCAATGAGTCCACGTAAGCAACCACCCACCGCACACCTGCAGTATCTAGACCTTTACCAGTCTCAGCAGGCATACATTGAGCAGCACAGCGTACCTGTGCTACAAGCGCAGCGTGCCACCGCTCAGGCAGCTCTGAGTGAGTACGCCCTACCACAGCTCGGTATGGAGGATTGGCAGCGCACGGATGTCGAGGCACTCTACGCTCCCGACTACGGTATCAACCTTCAGGAGCTAGACCTAGCTCCCGCAGGGCATAAGCAGCTCCCGCAGTATAGCTGTGACCTATCGGTCAATGAGCTCACTATCAAGGCGAGTGCACTCAACAGCAACTACCTCTACACCCACTACGCAAACCAGAAACGCAAGCTCCCTGAAGGGGTCTTCGTCGGCTCCATCAAGGAGTTTGTCAAGGAGTACCCCGACCTAGCGGAGCGTTACTACGGGCAGATAGCCGAGGTAGACACCGACGGCACCATCGCGCTCAATACGCTCTTCGTGCAGGACGCCTTTGTCCTCTACGTACCCGATGGCATGCAGCTCGAGCAGCCCGTGCAACTCGTCCAGCTACTCCACGCTCAGGAGCCACTCCTCTGCATTCGTCGCTGGCTCATTATCATCGGTGATCGTGCCAAAGCTTCTGTTCTCGTCTGTGATCATACGATAGATCGTACCAACTTCCTCGTCAACCAAGTGGCCGAGATCTACGTCGGTGACGGTGCCCAGATCAAGCTCTTCGATATGGAGGAGAATAGCCACCAGACGCACCGCACCTGCGCCTACTTCCTACGCCAGGGGGCAGAGAGCCAAGTGACCCTCGCTGCCTATACGCTCAACAATGGAGTCACGCGCAATAGCTTCCGGACACGCTTCCTCGGTGAGCATGCTGAGCAGACACTAGGCGGAGTCGCTGTGACCAATGGTACACAGCATGTCGATACCTTCACACGTGTCGAGCATATCCATCCGAAGTGTCATAGCACGCAGCTCTTTAAGAACCTCCTCGAGGAGCAATCCACGGGAGCCTTCTCGGGGCGCATCTTCGTAGCGCAGTCGGCGCAGCAGACCGAAGCTTACCAGAGCAACCGCAATATGCTCCTTTCGCCCGAAGCTCGTATGCACAGCAAGCCTCAGCTAGAGATCTATGCCGACGACGTTCAGTGTTCGCATGGTATGGCCACGGGTCACCTTGATGAGCAGGCTCTCTTCTATATGATGCAGCGAGGCATCCCCGAGCACGAGGCACGGGTCATGCTGAGCGTTGCTTTCGTCAGAGATGTCATAGACTTAATGCCTCTAGAGGAACTACAAAACCGCATCGAGAGCATCGTACGCAATCGTCTCCTAGGCAAAGAGCCGACGCACTGTAGCCAGTGTGGCAAGCTGATCTTCTAAGAACGCTCCATACTATAGCAATGAGATCTCGCTGGAGACTACACCTCGTGATGCTCTGCGTCACCATTATCTTTGGAATCAATGGGCCCTTCACCAAGGCACTCCTTGGTGGGGGACTCACTCCATGTACACACATGTTCTGTCGCTTCCTAGGTGCCACGATACTCTTTTGGATCGCTTCGCTGTGGGTGCCTAGAGAGCGCATCGACCGTAAGGACTGGGGGAAAATGACTTTAGCCTCGCTGACAGGTATCTTCTTCAACCAAGGTCTCTTTGCCATTGGTATGTCGATGACCTCACCTGTCAATCAGTCGCTCGTTGCCACGCTAGGGCCCATCGTCACCATGCTCCTCGCAGCTGTCGTGCTCAAGGAGCCCATCACACGGCTCAAGGGAATCGGTGTACTCATCGGAGCCTCAGGCGCCCTGCTCCTCGTATCCACCAACGGCTCCTCTACCGCAGGCTCTACGCTAGGCGACTTGATCTGCGCCACGGCAACTGTATCCTATGCCATCTACCTCACCTCCTTCAAGACACTCATACAGAAGTACCATCCCGTCACCTTGATGAAGTGGCTCTTTGTCATCTCCCTCTACGGCTCCGCTCCGCTGGGTCTGCGTGATGCGATGAGCACCGAGTGGAGTACCTTCGATGCGACCTTCTACGGACAGCTAGCCTTCGTCGTCGTGGGCGCCACCTTCGTCGCCTACCTCTTGTTGCTCTTCGCACAGAGAGGTTTGCGTCCTACGGTCGTCAGCATCTACAACTACGGCATCCCCGTCATCGCCTCGCTACTGGCCGTTATGATGGGTCAAGATCAACTCACACTCACCAAAGTAGCCTCCGCTATCCTCATCCTGCTCGGTGTCTTTATGGTAACCCGCAGTAAAAGCCGCCAGCAGCTCCTCCGCGAGCAGCTCAGCAACGAATAGCCCTCCTTCGCGACTCCCGCCAGAAGACAGCCGATTAAAATGACCGCCACGTGGAAAACGTCAAATATCCACGTGGCGGTTTTTTATTCTCCACGTGGGCGAGATGCATTTCCTCCGAAGTTTCGTTTCATTCCTCCGAAGTTTCATTTTGTCCCTACGTAGGGAATGTTTTATCTCCACGTGGATATTTGCAAATATCCACGTGGAGATTAGCGCATACTTGCATCGCATCAAGAAAGGATATAACTTTGTAGGACAAACGGCTACGCACCAAACCACTTTTACACTATAGTCTATGACACAAAAGAATCTCATCACCCTCGTCACCCTACTCATCTGCTGTATGGGACTGGGGGCTTGTAAGGAAAAGGACAATGAACAGCCTGTCGACGTAAAGCTCGGCATAACTAAATCCGTAGATCTCCTAGTCGGAGACACCTACGAGCTTGAAGTAAATGTATCCCCAAAAGATCTCAAAGTCACCTTCGAGTCTACCAACACGCAGGTAGTCACCGTATGTGAAAAGGGTGTCTTGAAGGCTATTGCAGAGGGACAGGCAGAGGTCAAAGCGACCGCAGGTGGTGTAACTAAAGTCTGCAAAGTCTCCGTAACGAAGCCTGACGATGTCGACAGGTCTCGCTATCTAGGACTTGATGCCTCTGCCGAAGATCAGAAGTACTACGCCCCCATATATATTCCAACGGAAGAAGAGTTCGTACCAGACAACCTCCACTTCTTTAAGTCTGCCGTAAGCCCCTACGGCTGGATCTATCAGCAGCAAGAGCCTGAAGCGGAGAAATTGCTATACTACTTCGCTTCGCCTAGGAAAGTGGATGCCAATGGCAAAGAGATCCCCGAGGAGGCACAGTTTTGTATGGACGCACTCATCTACAATCACTCCATACCAGGGGCCCCACTACACATCAAGCTGATACCCAACAAGCACTATCCTAAGGACTATATGGCAGATCCCGACTCATTTACAGATCCTGATGATCTAGATATACAGGAGGCTCTACTAGAGATTGTGAAGCACTATGGCTTCACAGAGGATGCGCACTTTACAAAGCTCGCTGGAGATAATGCCTATGAGGCTTACAATACGACGTTTGACCCGAAGGTACCTCTCAGAGGCGTTATGTTTACCGAAAAGGAAGGTGACGCATACGAATTAACCTTCCAAATTAGCTACGGTCGGAGATAGCAACTAGAGGGACTAATCCTCACCCCGACACAACAAGAGACTCCCCTGAGCCGGACACGATCCGACCGAGGGGAGTCTCTCGCTTTTGCCGTGAAACTTGGGCTAGCTCTGCTTACGAAAAAAGAGGGGGCGGATACGATCGTATCCACTCCCTCTTTCCATCTTTGAGCTGGACTGATGCCCTAGGCAGCAGTCTCTATCTGAAGAGTAGGCTCTACTTCTTGATGATACGCTGACTCTCTGTACCTACTCGGAGGATATAGGTGCCAGCTGTGAGTGCTGTCATATCGATCGTAGCCTCGCCCGTAGCAGTAGCTTGTGTCTGGTGTAGTAGCTGTCCATCGATCGTGTATAGAGATACAAGGGTCTCAGCGACAGCGCCCATGACGTAAACGTGATCTGCCGTAGGATTGGGGTAGATGTCTAGGTGGCTAGAGATAACTCCCTCGATAGCTACATCACTCCCTAGGAATGGACGACCCTCTCGTCCGAACTCGTTATTAGCGAAGTCTGTAACGTGCCAGTTCTTGGCAAGGAACATATCTACGGTGCTCTTCAAGCATACGTTCTTATCCTCAGGCGAGCACTTCGTGTCTATGAGCATGATTACAGCCTCTTCTGCACTTCCTGTTACTTCTGGTAGCGCCTCAGCAAGCTTCTGGAAGGCAGCATCACTGATATTGTTTCTCATACAGTCCACGTAAGTGAGCTTGGGGCAGTTGCTCAGATTGATGCTCTGTAGGTTATTACCCCAGAGGGATATGCTCTCCAGGTTACTACAGTCAGAGACAGATACTTCGGATAGGTTGTTTTCGCTCAGGAGTAGTCTCTTGATATTGCTCTGGTTGGCTATCTCAAAGCTTGTTATCTCATTTCTATATGCATGGAGGTACTCCAGCTTGGGATTCTTAGATATATCAATCTTTTGGATCTTTTGGTTGGCACATACGAGCACCTTAACGTCTCCTTGGATTGTAATCTTTGTATCCTTGATCGTGTACTCCTTGTAGTACTCCTCAAAAGGCTCTAGGACACCTGTTAGGATCACCTTGTCCGTACCGCTGATCTCTAGAGCTATCTTGTCTCCCACAGCTAGTCCAGTCTCGAGCGTGATCATATCGTCTGTGATGGCGGTACTGGTGATAGGTACTGTAGCTCCAGCAGCCCAGTCATAGACCTCCCAGTGCTTACTACGAGCTAGGTCGATGAGCTCATTGGTTATCTGATTAGCTTCTCTGATTTTCTGATTCTTCGTATCGACGACGATCAGGATACCAGGTCTATTCTCATCACAAGTACGAAGAGCCTTGATGAAGGCACCCATAGACTCCCGAGAGATGCTATTGAGATAGATGTCGCAGCGAGATAGCTGAGCATTGTCTTGAGCAGTGAGCTGAGTGATCTTATTGTTAGAGCAGTTGAAGTCTGCCAGGTTGGGTAGGTTGTCCAGGCTCAGCTGAGTGATCTGATTGTTTAGACAGTAGAGCTTCTCCAGCTTAGGCGTGTTAGATAGGTCTAGCTCAGTAAGACTATTAGAGCTACAGTCGAGCTTGGTGAGCGCAGAGGCCTGTGATAGGTCTAGCTTGGTAAGACCTAGGATAGAGCAAGTCAGGTCGGTGACCTCTCCATGTATGGTGATCTCTTGCTGTGTGAAGGTGTAGTCCGAGCGGTTAGGATCATACTCCTCCTCTACGCCATCGATGGTAATTTCACCGACCCCCTTGATGGTCATAAACTTGTTTTGCCCTACTAGGTCGCTACCTATGGTCATAGATATCTGCTGAGCGGGTACCTCGGGATCATCTTCGCCCTCATAGCGAGTTGTTCTACCATCTATAATGGCATTGCATAGATAGCCTTTAGCATTGAGAGCTGCCACGTCTGACTTGTAGACTATGTTTTGCTCCGTATCCTTATCCTTGTTGGCTATTAGTATCGTACCTTGCTCAGAGGCGTTGTTGACATCTGGGAGCGACTTGATCATAGCCTTCATAGCAGGGCCATTGATCTGGTTGTTTCGGCAGAGTATCTCTGTCAGCTCTGTAGCCCCTGAGGGGAACGTGAGCGACTTGAGCAGGTTGTCTGATACGCAGACGAAAGTGAGTGCATTGCACCCCTCTATGTTGACAGTCTCTAGAGCATTTCTATCAGCATAGAGCGTCTCTAGCTTGGGGCAGTCTGAGAGGTTGATGTGCGAGAGGAGATTCTTAGTGACGACAAAAGCTGTTAGCTCAGGAGCTCCTGAGAGGTCTATGCTACCGGTCATCTTGTTAAAGTTCCCCCACACCTCACGTATAGTGCTGTGGTTAGGTGAGAAGGATATCTCCTTGATACCACAGTTTGTGAAGCGCATCAGCGTGACATCGCCGATGATGGAGAAGGTACGTTCAGCCACCTTGTAGCCACCACTAGGATCCTCCTCGAGTCCCTCAAACTCTAGGGAGGCTCCAGGCACGGTCTGGATCTCCAAATTGATCGACTCCCCGATCAGCTTTTCGGTTGTCATCGTGATCTTGTTCTGCCCATGTAGCGGGATACACATCCCACAGCATAGCAGGATCAGTGTCATAAGTAAAGAAGTGGTTCTTTGCGTCATAGTTCTTTTGTTGAGTTGATATGATTTGTTAGTTAAGTGACTTGTTAGGGTAGTACGAGCTTATAGCGACGGCTATCGCCTGCGCTGGTCGTAATGGAGAGGATGTACAGACCTTGTGACACAGCCTCCGTGACGAGTTGGTGCCGTCCCTCTGGTGTGAGTCCCTCTGCCTGCAATGCTCCAGAGGGTGTGTATAGTCGCCACTCGATAGGAGTAGCACTCTCTACGTAAGGGACACCATCTAGGATCGTGACACGACAATCGTTCGTAGTGGGTGAGTCAGTAGCGTTATGCCCTGTCGTCTCAATGGTGAGATCGTCTATCAGTAAGCCCGTAGCTCCAGCAGTCTGATGAGCTAGTATGAGCTGTATCTCTTGTCCTCGTAGGGAGGAGAGGTCGTACTCTATCTTTTGCCAATTGTATGAGACTGGGGTCGTCAGGAGTAGCTTAGACTCCGACTTCCATACGGTAGGATCTATTGGAGCCACGACCGATAGGATCGTCAGTGTGTCTTGTCTCTTAAACTGCTTGCTAAATGAGCGTGCGTAGAGCGTGAGCTTTGTATCTGCTGTCTCAGCTTCAGGCACCTTGATGACAGGCGAGATAAGCCAATTGTTACTCTGCACAGGATAGCCGACCAAATCTGTGTACCCTCTGAATATTGTAGGGTAAAAAGACCACGACAGGAGACAGTCCTCACCAGAGCGAGACATCGTCTTTGCTGACAATTGGTCTGCAGAGACGTTGAGACGCTTGAGTTCTGCAGCTAGAGAAGTCCATCCGACATGATCGCCATCGAGATCGGCACGACTCCAGCCTAATAGGCCATCTGCCTCAAAGGACTCTTGGAGTGGAAGCTGCATAGCGCCTTGATGCGCAGCTCTCACCTGTACTCGCTGTGATAGCGGAGTGCTGGCTCCATTTCGATTGACCGCTATCAGTGAGAGCTCGACCTCGCCAGTGGTCGGCCAGGTGAGGGCGAGACGAGGCTCATGGGTCGTCGCATAGTCTGTCCCATTGACCTGCCAGCGATACTCCGTGACAGGAGGCACGGAGCCTACGTATGCTTGTATCTCAGAGGGAGTATCGGTCGTGACACCCCAGCTAGGTATGTAGAGATCACGTACTACGGGTGCATCTTGCGACGAGAGGCACTCTTTGCTCTTATTGTATACCCCTTCTTCGCTGATCAAGAGGATATCCTGAACCTCCGTATAGGTACCAGCTGCTGAGAGGAGGACAACCTTTGGGATGCCAGTGATGGTGACACCTAGCGCATTGGCCATATAAGCGTCAGATACTATGGGATAAGGTATCGTACCACCATTGGTCCAGTCCCCCTGTGTGTTGTTTCCTTTGCCCTCTATCTCTTCTCGCTTGGCTCCAGTTGCTTCGACCCAGATGAAGTATAGCTCGTCAGTCCCCTCAGGACCATACTTCTGCCAGAGTCGCTCTGCGGTGCCTCGCTTGTGTATTTGCCAGCAGGGACCACAATAGGTCCCCGAGAAGTCTATGACCACTCTTTTCCCAGCTCTAACGAGCGAGTCTATGCTGATCCGCTCACCATAGATGGTCTGAGCAGTGTAGACAAGACTCTTGAGGGGTAGCCACTCCCCATCTACTCCTTGAGCCCGAGCAGGTAGTGCAGTACTTAAGTAGAGCGAGCATAGTAAGAGACCTAAGAATAGACGTAGCGTATTTGTCTTTTTCATATAGCCAATAGTTGTATGGTGTACGTGTATAAGGGGGGAGAAGATGTGAGTACTCACACCCCTGACCTCTGTTTAGCGACATATTCCCAAGAGGAATTGCGCTCGCAAAGATAAGTTTTATTTTTAATTCTAGCAACAATCTATAGTTTGTTCTGTAAAAATAAGAACACGTCGGAGTGGTCTTCATATTGGAGTGGTGAAGCGGGGGCAGCGCTAGGAAGTATAAAAAGGATCTCCTATGCTATGCGATGCATTTACCACAGAAAGACTGATCTCCACGTAGGGATTTGCAAATATCCACGTGGAAAAGCGATTGACTAGAGGCACTAGTGCCTCTAAGAATACTAGTGTCGCTAGATAAAGCTCTAACCTCTAAATTTTAATCTCTAACCTCTAATTCAGTACCTTTGCAGCGACTAACGGCGGGAGTGGGGTGTGAACTGACGCTCGGGGATCGCCTGCTTAGTACTCGCCTTAGCAACGTATAGCAAACTACTTATGACCTATTTACGTCGATATGACTTTACCGTGGGGCTACTGGCTCTCCTACTGATGATGCTCGCCACGCCGCTGAGCGGGCTAGCACAAAAGCAAGCACCACGGCAGGCGCAGAGCAAGTTCACGATCAATGGCTTCGTGCATGATGCGCAGAGTGGTGAGACGCTGATCGCCGCCAATGTGATGGAGCTCAACAGCCGCACAGGTGCCGTGACGAACGAGTTCGGCCACTACTCGCTGACGCTCCCAGCGGGAGAGGTGCTCCTGCAGTTTTCCTACGTAGGCTATCAGAGCGATACGATACGTCTGCAGCTCTCGTCCGATACGACACTCTCGGCTTCGCTCATCGAGGGGCAACTACTTGGCGAGGTGGTCGTCGTGGGTAGTCCGAACCCCTCGGGTGTCGGGACGGCAACGATCGGGGCGCAGCATATATCAGCGAGCGAGATCAAGCGACTACCCGCTTTCTTTGGCGAGCAGGATGTAATCAAGGCGCTGCAGCTACTACCTGGCGTGCAGAGCGGTTCGGAGGGTTCGTCGGGACTCTTCGTGCGTGGTGGTGACCCCGACCAAAACTTGATCCTCATGGACGGCATCTCGCTCTACAATCCGAATCATATGCTGGGAGCTTTCTCGACCTTCAACCCCGATGCGGTCAAGTCGGTGACGCTGTACAAAGGCACCTTCCCCGCTCGTTACGGAGGGCGTCTCTCGTCGGTCGTGGACGTGCGTCTCAAGGATGGCGACATGCAGGAGTACCACGGCAATGTGAGCGTAGGACTCATCTCTTCCAAGGTCAATGTGGAGGGTCCGATTGTCAAGGATCGTACCACTTTCAACTTCTCGGCACGGCGCACCTACCTAGACCTGCTGGCTGCGATAGCCCTGGCGATACGTAATCGCCAGGAGGGTGAGGATGGCGAGAAGGTGAAGGGCGGATATAACTTCCACGACCTGAACCTGAAGGTGACGCATCGCTTCTCAGATAGGGACCAGCTGTACCTCTTCGGCTATTACGGCAATGACCGTGTCTGGACGCATTATACTAGTGGAGATGACAAGCAGCAGATGTCTTGGCTGTGGGGCAATGCGATGGGTTCGCTGCGGTGGAACCATCTCATCAACGGGCAACTCTTTCTCAATACCACTGCCTCCTATACGCAGTACCGCTCTAGGCTACGTATGAAGATGCAAGAGGACCAGGATCAGCCACCCGTGGCGATGAACTACGACTCGGGTATCCGTGACTGGCTCCTGACGAGCGAACTGCACTACTCGCCTGTCGAGCAGCATCAGTTGCTCTTAGGTGCGAACTACACCTTCCACACCTTTCGCCCTGAGATGACTTCGGTAAAGGTTAACGGCAAGGACCTTAACGACTTTAGTGGGACGGACTTCGATGTCTTCGGAAGCAATCCTAAGATCTACGCCCACGAAGCTTCGCTCTATGCTGAGGATGAGATGAAGCTGGGGGATAAGTGGTCCTTTAATGCGGGGCTGCGCTACAGCTTCTACTATGTGCGTGGCAAGGACTATCACAATGTGGAGCCGCGTGTGAGTGCTGCTTGGCGCATCACGCCTGCTCTGACGGCCAAGGTGGGCTACGCCCTGATGACGCAGCATGTGCACCTCCTGACGAACAATAGTCTGAGCCTGCCTACGGATCTGTGGGTACCCTCGACGGACCGCATCAAGCCGATGCACGTACACCACTTTACGGCGGGGCTATTCCTCCATGTGCCTCAGTGGGGCGACTTCTCGGTAGAGGGCTACTACAAGCCTCTGAGCAATGTACTGGAGTACAAGGAGGGCTCCTTCTTCTATGGGGTCTCGACAAACTGGGAGCAGATGGTCGCCATGGGGCGTGGCACGGCTTACGGCCTGGAGCTGCTCTGGCAGCGTAAGGTGGGCAAGCTGACCGGCTGGGTGAGCTACGCTTGGGCGCGCACATGGCGCACTTTCGACCAGCCAGGCGAGGAGCTTAACTTCGGGCGCACCTTCCCCGCTAAGTATGACCGCATTCACGACTTTAAGATCACTGCGATGTATCAACTGAGCAAGAGTTGGGATTTTGCTGCCACTTGGGTCTTTGCCTCGGGCCAGACGGGTACCATCGCAACGCACGAGTACGATGGGATGAGAGATCCACTAGCTCCATCGATGTATGGAGCTGCGGGGACGCTCAACCATGTGGCTGAGCGCAATAACTACCGCTTCAAGCCTTACCACCGACTGGATCTCAGTGTCACCTACACGAAGCATCACAAGCGGGGCAAGAGCTTGTGGAACCTCAGCGTCTACAACGTCTACAATAATATGAACCCCTTCCTGGTCACTCCTGTGAGCGAGAAGACGGGCGACAACTCTTACCGCACTGTCTTGCAGCAGGTGACCATCTTCCCGATCCTGCCCAACATCAGCTACACCTACTCCTTTTAGCCTGAGATCAATAAGACCACTATGAGACCTATACAATATATACAGTTGGCCGGCAGCGCACTACTCATCACGCTCCTCGCAGCCTGTCAGACGACGGTACCCCTCGACCTAGGCGACAACACGCCGCGCATCGTCATCAATGCGGTCGCCACGGAGCAGCAAGGCATCGACATATCGCTCTCCGAGAGCAAGCCAACGGGTGTTGCTTCGCCCAGTACGAATGTTTACTACCCCTACTACCATCCCGACTGCCCCTATCGTATGACGCTCAGAGTCAACGACCAGCTCATACCGCTCGGCGAGGTAGCGCAATACAAGCCACAGACGGGCGACCGCATAGCCATCTCGGTGGAGAAGTCGGGACTCAAGGCAGCTTCAGCCGTTACCACCGTACCCGCACAGCCTCAGCTCGGCACCGTAGAGGTCAAGATGCTGGACAAGAGCCGTCGCACCTCGTGGATGAGCAACGCTTCAAGCGTAAGGCTGCAAAAAGGACAGTACCTAGAGGTACAAGACTACGAACTATCCATCCCGCTCCAAGGCATCACCAAGGATAGCTACTATCGTATCATCGTAGAGCGGCAAGCAGTGATGCGGGGAGAGGGCATCCAACCAGAGGAATACAGATGGTCTCAAGAGCAGATGCAGGACCCAAGCCTGGCAAAGTTTAGCAGTGGCGACCTGATCTTCGAGTCGGCCAATGCCTATCCGATGAACTTACTTGCTGGCTCTAACGTCTCGACAAGCGACTACACGCTCAGGACGACGCTTTCCTTTGCCACGCGGGTCTGCAATGCCGATGGCTCCACAGATGAGTCAGAGACTACGAGCAACGTCTCGGACTATGTCGCTCTGCGTGTCACCGTTTATGCGATCACGGGTGACCTCTATCACTACTGGCAGACGGTTACCTCAGACAGATACAACAGTATGAGTGAGACGGGTCTCTCGGAGCCTATCCTCATCTACAACAACATCCACGATGGTCTTGGTATACTGGGTAGCATGGCTGCGGCTCAGCGACAAGACCTTCGGATCGTAACACACTAATGCTGTAAGAGAGTTATGACACAAGAGACTATGCAGATGCTCCCCGAGTGGGTGTCACAAGATGCTATCCTCCTCGCCTGGCCACACAGCCAGAGCGACTGGGCACCGATCCTACACGAGGTACAGCGCACCTACTGCGACATCATCGAGCAGGTGACACGCTTCGAACCGGTCGTGCTACTCGTACCAGAAGATCCCGACGAGTACGCTGCTCTGCCGTCGGAGCTACGTAAGCGTTGCCTACTCGTGCCCTGTCCGACCAACGATACATGGTGCCGTGACTATGGTCCTCTGGCTCTCCAGAGTCCCAGCGGAGCGCGTGGCATCGTAGACTTTACTTTCAACGCTTGGGGCGGTAAGTTTGGCGCAACGCTTGACAATCAAGTGGTGCGTCATCTTGTCTCTGACAAGCTCTTTGCATCAGAGGTCGTATACTTAGACGCTTTGGACCTGACCTTCGAGGGGGGAGCCTTGGAGTGCAATGGCGAGGGCTTCCTCCTAACTACCAAGTCCTGCATAGAAGACTCGCACCGCAACGCACACCTCTACGAAGCACCCTATATATATAAGGAGTTGCTAGCGCGTCTCGGACTGACCGACTACTGCTCTCTCGAGGTGGCTCCGCTACCAGGCGACGACACCGATGGGCATATAGACACGATCGCACGCTTCGTCGATCCCGACACTATTATATATGTCTCTCCGAGCGACCCCACGGCGCAGAGCTTCGCCGCTTTGACAGAGCTAGAGCGTCAGCTACAGGAGCTAGCACGTCAGCGTCCCGCCTTGCGACTGATCGCTCTGCCCGACGTGGGCGACTACCCCTCACGCTATGAGGCGGACTGTCTCATACCAGCCACCTATGCGAACTTCCTCCTCGTCAACGGCGCACTCCTGCTCCCCATCTACGGGCGCCACACCGACAGCGAGGCTCAGCGCATACTCCAGCACGCACTGCCTCACCTCGAGGTCGTACCGATCGACTGCTCCATACTGCTCGAGCAGCACGGCAGCCTGCACTGCATCTCTATGCAGATACCGCAAGGCTTCCTCAACCCTTCACTTCTAAACACCATAACAACATGAAAGTAGGTATCATACAGCAGCACAACAGTGCTGACCATACGGACAATATCCATCGCCTCCAAGAGCGCATACGCCAGCTAGCCCACGAGGGTGCCGAGCTGATTGTGCTACAGGAGCTACACAACGGACTGTACTTCTGCCAGACAGAAGATGTCGCACTCTTTGACCAAGCGGAGACAATCCCTGGCCCCTCGACAGAAAGCTTCGGAGCCTTAGCTCGTGAACTGGGTGTGGTGATCGTCCTCTCACTCTTTGAGAAGCGCGCCACAGGCCTCTACCACAACACCGCCGTAGTGCTAGAGCGTGACGGCTCCATAGCGGGTCGCTACCGCAAGATGCACATACCAGACGACCCCGCCTACTACGAGAAGTTTTACTTCACCCCAGGTGACCTAGGCTTCGAGCCGATCGACACCTCCGTGGGTCGTCTCGGCATCCTCATCTGCTGGGATCAGTGGTACCCCGAGGCTGCACGGCTTATGGCGCTCAAGGGTGCCGAGCTACTCATCTACCCGACCGCTATCGGCACTGCTGCTTACGACACGCCCGACGAGCAGCAGCGACAGATCGATGCGTGGCAACTGGTGCAGCGTGGTCATGCCGTCGCCAACAACCTCCCCGTCATTGCGGTGAACCGTGTCGGCTACGAGCCAGACCCCTCAGGCGTCACCGAGGGGATACAGTTTTGGGGTCATAGCTTCGTCACGGGTCAGCAGGGCGAGATGCTCTGCGATCTAAGCCAAACGGAGGAGGCGGGTGCTGTCGTAGAGCTCGACCTAGAGCGCACCGAGCTAGTCCGACGCTGGTGGCCTTACCTGCGTGATCGGCGCATAGACAGCTACGGAGAAATCACTCGTCGCTACATCGATTGACCCTTTTGTTAAGGTCAAAAGCACAAAAAGGTGATTTATTCCTCCGAAACTGCTAACTTTGCAGGCAATAGCTCATTTCACATAGAATAGATAACTACATAAAACGAATTGATATAGTATGGCATTGAAAGAATCTGGGTCACAAGGCTCTCACCACTCTGAGGAGATCGTGTCTCGTAGCGAGCAGTTCATTGAGAAGTACAGCAAGACCATCATATGGTGCGTGCTGGGCGTCATCGTGCTAGGTGTGGGCATCTGGCTCTACATAGACAAGGTAGTCAAGCCCCGTGGCGACAAGGCGGCAGCACAGCTATACCTTGCTGAGGAGCAGTTTATGGCAGGTGCTGATAGTGCAGCGCTCAACGCTCCCGCAGCTGGAGCTATGGGTCTCCTAGAGATCGCTGACAAGTATAGCAGCACCGATGCTGGCAAGCTGGCTCACGCCTATGCTGGTATCATCTACTACGACGAGGGCAAGTACGAGGAGGCTATCCGCGAGCTCAAAGAGTTTAAGGCTAAGGAGAAGATGGTCGCTCCTTCTATCACCCGTCTCATCGGAGACTGCTACGTAGAGCTAGGGCAGTACGACAAGGCTGCTAAGTACTTTATGGACGCAGCCAAGGCTGCCGACAACCCCGTCATCTCGCCCAGCTGTCTCATCAAGGCAGGGCATGTCTACGAGGAGCTAGGTCAGTACGACAAGGCACTCAAGGCTTACAAAGAGATCCAGGACAAGTACTACACAGCTCCTGAGTCTGAGAGCATCGAGTCCTCCATCGTCCGTGTAGAGGCTCAGCTTAAGAAGTAGATTCTTAGAAGTTAGAGACACTAGTATCACTAGTGCCACTAGCCCTTACAACTACCCCACTTCCCATGTCTTCACAACTCCACAGCCAGCAGACACCGGCTCACTACACGCTCCAGCACAGACGCACCGCAGACGTACATCGCATCGCTGTCGTCTACTCGGAGTGGAACGCTGAGATCACGCACGCTCTCCGTGACGGAGCTGTATCGACACTCCTAGAGTGCGGACTAGAGCGCCAGCAGATCGAGACCTTCTCCGTGCCAGGGGCTTTCGAGCTCACCTATACGGCGACACTACTCAGTGAGGCGACCCAGCCCTACGATGCTATCATCATCATCGGGTGCGTCATACGTGGCGAGACTTCGCACTACGACCTCATCTGCAACAGCGTCACCGAGGGGGCTACCGAGCTCAACCTCCGTGGCAAGGCACCCGTCATCTTCGGGCTCGTCACCGTTGAGAACATCGAGCAGGCTCGTGCCCGCTCTGGTGGAGCCGTAGGCAACAAAGGCTCCGAGTGCGCCATCGCTGCGCTCCAGATGATCGACATCAGAGCTGCGATACAAGGGTAACGCCCTAACCTATATTACGACACAGTTATTACGACACAGTCCCTAGTGCTATCTCTAGCGCTAGGGACTGTGATCATTTTAGGCGTGGGATGTATCGCTTGCATCGCACTCTTTCGTAGCACATACAAGGTCTAGGAGTAGTCCCTCTCTTGGAATTCCCCAGTTCCAAGAGAGGGATTTTTTGATCCCTACCTAGGGAATCTTAAATCCCCACGTAGGAATTGCGAAATGGACACGTGGAAAAAGAAAATCCTGCACGTGGGCGAGGAAAATTTCTTCGGAAGAATCAAATGATACTTCGGAGGAAATGATTCACGCCTACGTGGAGAATAAAAAATCTCCACCGAGGAATTTCGAAATTCCTCAGTGGAGATTTAAAACGAGTGTCAGATGTGTAGCTCTTACATCGTTGCTACGGCATCTAATAAGTCATAAGCGGTCGTGGCTTAGTCGTTGCTTAGCGACTGCTCTGGAGCTTGTAGTAGTGTGCTCTCTGGGGCTGAGTTGCTATCGTCTTGTACTGCTCGAAGGCTAGGCGACGCATCTGGCTAGCGGACTCTGATTGCTGCTTCTCAAAGATCTGGATGAATGTGACTCCCTCTCTGATGAAGATCTGGCAGAAGATCTTGCCTGAAGCATCCCAACCGTACGCATAGCCCTTGTCAGCGTGAGCCTCAAACTTATTCCCATAGCCATTTGTCGTGAACCACTCCTTGAGCTTAGGATCGGCAAAGTCTTTCGGGCTCTTGATGACGTTTACGATACTATTTATGAACTTAGTCCCTCCATTGCCAGTGGAGACATAATATACGAGCTGGAAGTTTGACTCAGGGATAGCCTCTTGTTTGGTCTCGAAGAGTAGGTTCTTGTACTCCTCGTTTGACTTGTCAGCAGCAAAGTCTCGGAAACCAAGATTTGCCTCGAACTCCTTGATCTTTGTGGCATCACCGGTGATGAATGTCGCATAGTCGGGGAAGTCTTTGACCGTCGGTAGGATAGGATGCGCTGTGGGGAGATCCCTCTTCTGTAGGAACTCGATGAAGAGCGTGGACTGCAACTCACTATTGGGATAATCATAGAGCGTCACTAGGACGTTTGAGTCATCGCTCTTGACACCAGTCTTGTAGGGAGTGCCGTCGTTAAATTGTCCTCCCCTCAGGTCGGTGAAGCCATAGTCAGCCAGCATAGCAAGCGTCATAGGACACTCTGCAAGACTCTCCTTACTGAATGCTAAAATCACGTACTCTCTAGTCTGAGGGATGTTGATGCCGTAGATGGTGCCCGTGATGGTTAGAGCGGTATTGGTAAAGCCTGGGAAAATGAGATCATTGCCCTGGGGATCCTTACCTAGGTTGATAAGCTCCACTGAGCGACCCAGCTCCTGCTCATACTTGATCACCTCAGTGTCGGTGACGACACCTTGGGAATTCTTCTCTACGACAAACTTGAGCATAGGGAGTTCGTTCTGATCGGTCGTGCCACCTCCCTGATCTTCAGTTACAGTGACGGCTACACTAGCAGACTGACCAGCTGCAGAGACAGCAATAGTCGCACTACCAGCCACAATGCCCGTGACGAGTCCCTGTGCATCGACCGTTGCTATGTCGCTCTTGTCGCTTGTGAAGGTAACGGGTGTATCAGCGGGTGTGACTGTGTAGTCTATCTGAGCGCTCTCTCCCTGCTTGATAGAGAGATAAGTGGTCCTGACCTCTAGCTGCACCTCTGGGGTTGAGTTAGAAACTGTGACGACGCACTGCTGTGTGAGCTCGCCTACCTGAGCGGTGATGTGAGCCGTACCCTCAGCGACTGCTGTGATGAGCCCCTTGGCATCGACGGTGGCTACCTCAGGTTTGTCACTGGTGAAGGTGACGATAAATGTTTGGTCAGCAGGCTGCACGGTGACTATGAGCTGCTGGGTCTTTCCGACCTGCAGGGTGACAGCAGTGGGGGATAGTGTCAAGTCGGTAGCCTCGGGGACTACTGGGTCAGGACACTCCTTACTGCATGATGCGAGTCCTACGACTAGTAGGAGTGTGGATAGAATGACTGAAAGAGTTCTCATAGATGATACTGTATTGATCTGTTTCTAATAAGTGACTTGCAGGCGCACATATCAGTGTCAGGTGTAAGTGTCAGGTGCAAGGCGCTCACAAATATAGGCAAAAACTTCATAGGGTGTTTGATAGACCAGCTTTTTCAAAGGCTTCGCAGACTCCTGCGTGGCTAGCAAGATCTAGCAAGTTGCCAAGGTTGGGGTGGGGAAGTAGAGCACCGAGACGAATCGTTTCTGTATCTTTGCAGTGCAACAGATCGATAAGAAGATGGACAGATTACGCTGTGTGAGATATTTGCTGAGCTGCTGGGTGCTCTCACTGCTGCTGATCTCGTGTGGCAAGGGACACTCAGACGAGGGTACTACGGGGCGCACAGAGATTGATAGCACTGCCTCGATACGCTATGCCGAGGGGCTACAGATAGAGCATGCTGGTGCGGTGACGCTGGTCACTATCTCCGACCCGACGCATGATAGCAGCGAGGTGTATCACTACGCTTTGGTGCCTCGTGAGCAGGCGCAGGAGCTGGCTGCTGAGGTGCCTAAGGGCTACACTATGATTGAGACACCAGTACGTCGTGTCATCGTGATGACGACGCTACAGCTATCAAACTTTATCAAGCTCGATGCGGTGGATCGTGTCGTGGGTATGCCGAGTACGCGCTTCCTCTTCAACGAGGAGATGCAGTCACGACTAGCATCGGGCGAGGCTAAGCGGATTGGCATCGAGGGCAACTTCGACAGTGAGCTCATTATGACTCTGCAACCAGACATTATACTAGTGAGTCCCTTCAAGCGGGGTGGCTATGATGTGATCAAGCAGCTAGACATACCGCTGATTACCTTCCTTGGGTACAAGGAGACTTCGCCTCTGGGGCAAGCTGAGTGGATTAAGTTTACGGCACTACTGCTCGGTATGGAGGAGCGTGCGGATAGGCTCTTTAGCACGATAGAGGAGCGCTACCACGAGCTACAAGCTTTGATCACCGATGATCTGACGCGCCCGAAGGTGCTTAGTGGCGAGCTGCATGGTGGTAACTGGTATGTGGTGGGTGGTGCTAGTTACTTGGCTCACCTCTTTGAGGATGCTGGTGCGGACTACTTTATGGCAGACGATAAGGAGTCGGGAGGCTTCTACGTTGACTTTGAGACGGTCTATGCTCAGGCTGCCGATGCGGACTACTGGCGCATTGCAAATAGCTACGATGGAGCCTTCTCCTATGATGTGCTGGGCAAAACGGATGCTCGCTACCGAGACTTCAAGGCTTATCGGGATAAGCGGGTGCTGTACTGCAATCTGCGGGAGAGACCTTTCTACGAATTGTCGCCCGTGGAGCCTGAGGTGGTCTTGGCGGACTTGATCCACGCCTTTCACCCGCAGTTGCTTCCAGATCACGAGCCAGTCTTCTACTCGATATTAACCCACTAAAGGAAGGGGGGAAAGCTATGCGACGTCCAGTTATAGCCTTTACAATTATAGGTGTCCTTATTATAGTGTTCTTTGTCCTCAACCTGTCGCTGGGGACGATCGCTATCCCCTTTGATGAGGTGGTGCGCATACTCTTCGGACGTGACGGGGAGGGTGATGAGATATGGCGCAACATCATCTGGAAGAGTCGCTACCCGCAGACGATCACGGCACTGGTGGCGGGTGCGGGACTGTCGATCAGTGGTCTGCAGATGCAGACGGTCTTTCGCAATCCGCTGGCGGGTCCTTCAGAGCTGGGTATTAGCTCGGGAGCTAGCCTAGGTGTGGCGACCTTTATCCTCCTCTCGGGGAGCATTAGCCAGAAGGCACTTGTGCGAATGGGCTTCGTGGGAGAGATGGCGGTCTCGGTGGCTGCGCTCCTCGGTGCGCTCCTCGTGATGTCGATCATCATGACGATGGCGCAGCGTGTCCGAAGCAATGTGGTGCTACTGATCATGGGTGTGATGATCGGCTACATAGCGAATGCAATCATCGGCGTGCTCAAGTTCTTTAGCAACGATGAGGATGTACGTAGCTATGTGATCTGGGGTTTGGGAAGCTTTGCGAAGGTGAGTGGCGATCAGGTGACTACCTTTGTCATCATTATGCTGGTGCTGATACCGCTCTCCTTTCTGCTGATCAAGGTGCTTAACTTGATGCTTCTCGGGGAGAATTACGCCCGTAGCCTTGGTCTGAACTACGGTCGGGCTCGCCATCTGGTCATCTTCTCGGCCTGTCTGCTGACCGCTATCGTGACCGCTTACTGCGGTCCGATCGTCTTCATAGGACTGGCGGTACCGCATCTCTGTCGCACTATTTTTGCTACTTCCAATCACCTCATACTGATGCCTGCGGTGACGCTCGTCGGAGCTCTCCTAGCTCTATGCTGTAACCTAATCGCCCGTATGCCAGGCATGGAGGGTGCGCTACCGATCAACTCGGTGACGGCGCTCATAGGCGCTCCGATCGTGATCTGGGTACTATTTGATAAACGACGTAGAGAGGAACTGTAATCGTATGACTAGCCACGCAACGATAGAGCTTTGTGACCTTTCGATAGGATATCGCCAGATGAAGCGCACGCGCATCGTGGCGAGCCAGCTCAATGCTACCATTTGGTCGGGACAGCTCACCTGTCTCATTGGGTCAAATGGTGTGGGCAAGTCAACGCTGCTCCGGACGATCGCCGCCTTTCAGCCGAAGCTCGGCGGTGCCTTACTAGTCGAAGGTCAGGAGATACAGCAGTATGCCGCCAAAGAACTGGCGCAACGGATCAGCGTCGTGCTAACGGAGCGACTGATCATGAGCAATATGACTGCCTACGAGATGATCGCCCTCGGGCGGAGCCTCTACACGGGCTTCTGGGGACAGATGAACGAAAGCAACCGACAGGTGGTCGATGAGGCGATAGAGCTAGTCGGCATACAGCCTCTGGCAAAACGAATGATCGACTCGCTCAGTGACGGTGAGCGTCAGAAGGTGATGATCGCCAAGGCTCTGGCTCAGGAGACGCCTATCATACTACTAGACGAGCCGACAGCCTTCCTAGACTTCCCCTCGAAGGTGGATATGCTCCAGATCCTCCTTCGTTTGTCTCGTGAGGCGCACAAGACGATCTTCCTCTCTACGCACGACCTAGAGCTAGCTCTTCAGATAGCCGATCAGGTGTGGCTCCTCGATGATGACCACAAGCTACATATGGGTCCACCGAAGGCTCTCGCTAGTGACGGCACTTTGCCCAGCTACTTCGCAGCAAAGGGGATTGACTTCGACCCCGAGACACTACACGTCTCTATCCACGCCTCAAAGGTATGATCCTAATCATCGGAGGAACCACAGAGGGGCGCAAAGCGCTCGAAGTATGTGAGGAGGCGGGCAAGCCTTTTTACTACTCCACACGAGGCGCTTCGCAAGAGCTCTCGATGCACCACGGGATTCGCCTAGAGGGCGGGATGAATGGTGAGGAGATGGCGCACTTTTGTACAGAGCGGGAGATCGCTCTCGTCGTAGATGCGGCGCACCCCTTCGCTATGGGCGTGCATCAGAGCGTAGCACACTGCGTGTCTCGTCTGCAGCTTCCTGTGATACGCTACGAGCGCACCTTCCCCGTTCTGCCCGCTTCGGTTGTGACGCTAGACTCCTTTGACGCTGCGCTGACGTATCTTCTCAAGCATCAGCCACAGCGACTACTGGCCCTGACGGGTGTTAACTCCGTCGAGCGACTAAGAGCCTACTGGACGAAGCACGAGACCTATCTGCGGGTGATGCCGATCGCAGAAACCGAGGAGCGACTACGGCAGAGCGACTTCCCACCAGAGCGACTGGTCTACTACGATAAGGAGCAGTGTGACCAAAAGCTCTTTGCTTCACTACAACCAGATATGATCCTGCTCAAGGAGAGTGGCGAAACGAGTGGCTTCGCAGCAAAAGTGGAGGAGGCACTCGCACTCGGCATCACCGTGCTGGTCATCCGAAGGTCTCAGATCCCTTATCCCGCTACCGTCACCGTTGAGGGACCCGTAGGTCTTCGTCGCTCCATCGAGCGACTGCTGGGGAGCGACTTCTTTCCTCAGCGCATCGGCTTGACGACTGGCACCACCGCCACAGCTGCTGCTACGGCAGCCCTGCTCACACTGCTCAACGAGGAGTCTTACAGCGAGGTGATGGTGACCCTCCCTCAGGGTGAGCGGATCCCTTTTCCCATCCAGCAAGCCGAACTAACAGCACAAGGCGCTCGAGCAGTTGCAGTCAAGGATGCAGGCAGCGACCCTGACGTAACCGATGGCGCTGAGATCGTTGCTGACTTGTCTCTTACGCAGGTACACAACGGGGTTGCCTTCCTTCAGGGCGAGGGGGTAGGGCGCGTCACGCTCCCCGGCATCGGACTAGATGTCGGAGAGCCAGCCGTCAACCCAGTCCCGCGGCAGATGATGCGCCAAGCACTCGGTGCCTTGGTCGACCTCTCCCAAGTGGGCATCGACCTAACCATCTCCGTCCCCGAGGGGCGCCAGCTCGCTCAGAGTACCTTCAACCCACGGCTAGGCATCCTAGACGGCATCTCTATCCTTGGCACCACAGGGGTCGTGCGACCCTATTCAAGCGAAGCCTTTGTCGAGTCGATACGTCGTGAGCTGGAGGTGAGCAAGTCGGTCTACGGCAAGCATCTCGTGCTTAACTCAGGCGGACGCAGCGAGCGTTACCTCAAGGGACGCTTTTCCGACCTCCCCGCCAACGCTTTCGTTCAGTATGGCAACTTCATAGGAGAAACGCTCAGCCTTGCCGACGAACTGGGTTTCTCGCAAATCACCCTCGGCATTATGATTGGCAAAGCGGTCAAACTAGCGGCTGGCGAACTGGACACACATAGCAAGAAGGTGGTGATGAACAAAGCCTTCATCACCGCCCTCGCCTCTGCCTCTGGAGCAAGCGAAGCGCAGAAGCAACAGATCTGCGAGATGACCCTAGCCCGCGAATTGTGGCAGATCTTCCCCGATGGTACGCACCCCCTCTACCAGAGCATCGTCGACCACTGCTATCAGGTCTGCAAGCCACTCGTTCCCTCTGCACAGCTCGAGGTGCTCCTTATTCCCGACTCTCAACTTTAGTCACTCACTTATGACATCTCTCCCCTCACTTCTCATCGCTGCGCCCCTCTCCGAGAGTGGCAAAAGCACACTCACTATGGGACTCCTCCGGGCTTACACACGTCGTGGACTAGCCACTCAAGCCTTCAAATGCGGTCCCGACTATGTAGATCCTAAGCTACACAGCGTGGCGACAGGTCGTCCAGCGGTCAATCTGGATCTCTTTATGTACGGCGCCGAGCGGGTACAAGCGCTCTACGACCATTATAATCAGGACGCTCAGGCGGTCGTTGTGGAGGGTGTGATGGGGCTCTTCGATGGTTACGATCGGGACAAAGGTTCCGCGGCCGACATTGCTCGGCTCCTAGACCTACCAGTCGTGCTGGTCGTGACACCTCGCTCGATGGCCTACACGGTGGCTCCGCTACTCTACGGGTTGCAGCACTTTGACCCCCGGATCAAGATAGCGGGAGTCATCTTCAACAAAGTCTCCTCAGAGCGTCACTTGACCTATCTCACGCAAGCTGCCACAGATGCGGGCGTGCCTGTACTGGGGTCGCTGCCCCGTGTCGACGACATCTCCATCCCCAGTCGCTACCTAGGACTAGACGTTGACGACTTGGCGCAGATAGACTGCTACGCCGATCAGGTGGCCGACCTCTTAGAGCAACATCTAGACATTGATCGCCTCCTAGCCATCTCCTCAGAGCGAAAGGAACGGCCCCACAAGGCTCCCACGCTGCAAAAGAACTCTTCGTCAGCTCCTCGTCGCATAGCCGTGGCTCGTGACGACGCTTTCAACTTCCTCTACCAGGAGAATGTGCGCCAGCTAGAGCAGTGGGGCGAGGTGACTTACTTCAGTCCGCTTTCTGACAGTTCACTACCGCCGAGTGACTTCGTCTATCTCCCTGGAGGTTATCCCGAGCTTCATTTGGAGCAATTGTCAGCCAATAAGTCAATGCTCGACAGCCTCCGTGACTACATCCGTGGGGGTGGCGCGATGCTTGCTGAGGGCGGGGGCATGCTCCTCCTCTGCGAAGCGATTGTCGACGAGGAGGGTACCCGCTATTCGCTCGTGGGTGCGCTACGGCAGACCGCCACGATGCAGCAGCGCAGGCTAGCACTCGGCTATCGACAGCTCGAGATAGCAGGTGTGGCGGTGCGTGGACACGAGTTTCACTACTCCCGTATCCTCGATCCGCTCCCCTCGGTTGCGCAGCAGTACAATGCGTGGGGCGATCCCGTGGCGACTGCGCTGTGGCATATGGGTCGCTGCTATGCTACCTACACGCATCTAGCCCTTAGCGAGGAGCTTCTGGCGCAACTGATGTAGAGACTAGCTGTTAGCTCTAGTGCTACTAGTGCCACCAGATCTACTAGAACTAGGATCTAACCTCTAATTTCTAACCTCTAATTTCTACATTTCTCATCTCCTTAACTTTTCGTACCTTTGTGGACAATATCCTTGAGTGGTGGTGCATCTGCTCGTGAGGCGAGCGATGCAAGAGGGAAGTCCAGTGAGAATCTGGTACAGTGCCCGCTACTGTGATCCCCCCTATTTCACAGAGCCTATCACAAGATGATTACGAGCCACTGTCTGACTGGGTCAGATGGGAAGGCAGTGATAGGCTGGGGTAAGTCAGGAGACCTGCCACTACTCGCAACTTAGTATATAATCGTGTACGTTCGGTGGCAAGCGTACCTCAATGCTATGTCAATCGATCGGATGCATATCTCTCGGGGAGGTGCTGCGCTTGTGGGCGTGGCGCTACGGCTGTACTATGCCTCAAGCTATGACAAGCCAGCTGTGCCAGTGAAGTGATCGATTAAATTGATTTAGCGGATAAATGCAACAACCATATGACGCAACGATACTTTCGTATACTCCTATTATGTATGACTATACTACTCGGCGGACTATCGCTACAGGCGGGCAATAAGATCTTCGAGACCGACTCGCTTTTTGCGGCTATGGGGCCTAATGACAAAGGGGCTATCCTCGTTGTTCACTTTGGCACAACGCATGACGACACCCGTCGGGTCACCCTCGATGCGATCAATGAGCGCATAGCTGCCGCCTACCCTGAACTAGAGGTTCGCCAGGCGTATAGTTCGCGTATCGTGCGCAAGCGTCTAGCTACGCGGGGGATAGAGATCCCCACGCCTGGTCAAGTGCTCAAGGCATTAGCAAGTGAGGGCTTTACTCATCTTCTGGTGGTCTCGACGACGATCGTCGATGGCGTAGAGATGGAGTCGCTATCCTATGAGGTGGCTCACATGCAGCAACTCTTTAAGAAGATTAGGTTGGTGACTCCGCTACTCTTCTACGAGAGCGACTACAAGGACTTGGTCTCCATCATGACGGCTCACCTCGATCCTGAGGTGGCCTACCTCTGGGTAGGTCACGGCACTTACGACAGCGCTACGGCTCAGTATGCGATGCTGGATCACTACTTACAGAACCACGGCTATGGGCAGGTGATCGTGGGCTGCGTGGAGGGCTATCCTTACTACGAGGAGGCTCTGGAGCGTCTGCGTGCTACAGGGCTTAAGCGAGTCTCTCTACAGCCGCTGATGATCGTGGCTGGTGAGCATGCTAAGGAAGATATGCTCCAAGAGTGGCAACCCCGTCTAGAGGCACTCGGCTATCAGGTCGAGAGCGTGGTGCGTGGTCTGGGCGAGCTGCCTGAGGTGCAGGAGATGATCGTGAAGAAGGTCGACTTCTTTATGACACATCATCGTCTCTCTATTATGGATAAGAAAGCAATCTACGAGGAGACGGGAGAAAAGCTACACCAGTCAGACTCCATAGCTCAGTAAGCCGATGAAACGTAGCTACTTTTACCTATTCCTGATACTGGCTAGCTGTGTGCTCCCGCTCACAGCGCAGCGGGATACACTCAGTCATCATCGTGACTCGATAGACTACAAGAACCTCGGTGAGGTGATTGTCGTGGCGCCTACGCATAGACGCATTATGCAGCAACAGGCACTCTCGGCTATTAGCCTAGATGTCAAGCCGCTAATCGCCTCGATGGGTAGTCTCAACGAGCTGGTCGCTCAGAGTTCGGGTGTACGGCTTAGAGAGTCTGGTGGGGTAGGCTCTAGCAATGAGCTATCGATCAATGGTATGTCGGGGCATGCCGTCCGATACTTTATCAATGGTGTGCCGCTCTCCTCGATGGGCGAGGGGGCTTCGCTCGCTACACTGCCAGTGAACCTCATCGACCGCGTCGAAATCTACAAAGGGGTTGTACCGCCAGAACTTGGTATGGATGCCCTTGGTGGTGCGGTCAATATTGTGACCAACAGCCGTGGGGAGAGTTATCTAGACTGTTCGCTGCGGGGGGGCTCCTTTCACACCTTTGCCCTAGATCTGACGGGTCAATATAGAGAGCAGCGGAGTGGCTTTACGGTGCGTCCTACGCTACGCTATCAGTACTCTAAGAATGACTACATCATGCGTGGTGTGGAGGTGTGGAACGCTGAGACGCAAGAGTACGAGCAGCGAGACTTCCGTCGTTTTCACGATGGCTACCAGTCGCTCTTAGGACGACTACAACTGGGTGTGACCAAAAAGCCTTGGGCAGATGCCGCTCTCCTCGGGGTGGGCTACACAAAGAGTGAGAGCGAGATACAGACTGGCTTTCGCCAGACGCTAGTCATCGGCGAGGCGATGCGGGATCGTGATGACTTGAGCTTTTCGGCACACTATGCCAAGCGCAATCTCTTTACCCCTGGGCTATCGGCTACAATAGATGCCTCCTTCGCACGTAACCATATCATAATCACAGATACCGCCTATCGCAAGTATAGCTGGGATGGTACCTTCGTAGAGACTCACTATAGCGAGGTGATGCGTCGCACACGTATGATCCGCCACACGGTGCGTCCTACCTGGACGGCACGGGCTAACCTTGCCTACGTGCTACCACGGGGCGGACATCTCAACCTCAACTATCAGATGACCGCCGTCGCCAATGAGCGGTACGACACATACGATCCGAACTTTGAGGCTTCGAGAGATCGTATGGGAAGACATATTATGGGGCTCTCGTATGGCACGACGCTCCTCAATGGTCGCTTGCGTGGGACGGTTTTTGTCAAGGACTACCTCTACCATGTCGCCATAGAGCAGGCTGATATGTATTGGTTGACAGGATCGGACAAGGTGCCTGCGCAACAGACGAAAAACGAGCTTGGCTACGGTCTAGGCTTACGCTACGCAATCGCTGACGAGCTAGCGATCAAAGGTTCCTTCGAGCGTGCCACCCGTCTGCCGACAGCTCGCGAGCTGATGGGTAATGGCGCCAATATCTACCCCAACTTCAAGCTCCACCCTGAGCAAGCTTACAATCTCAACTTAACGCTCTACGGTCAGGTGCAGTGGGGCGACCTCCATTTCCTCAACTACGAGGCGACCGCTTTCTATCGTGACGTCTCCAACTACATTCACCGTGTGGTGATGGGAGATGTAGAGAGCCAGTATGACAATGTGGGTTCGTCGCTCGTCATCGGTGGCGAGATGGAGGTTAAGTACAACTATGCCAACCTCCTAGACCTCACGCTCAACGGCACTTACACCGATGAGCGAGACCGCACGCGTACTAACATCTATGGTAAGCCTAACCCGACTTATGGCTATCGGATCCCCAACGACCCCTTCCTCTACGGCAATCTGCTCCTAGGGGCTAACTGGCGCAAGCCGTTTGGCATCCAGGCGAGTGCTATACACTTTAATGCAGGAGTAGGCTATATCCACTGGTTTTACCTCACCTGGGCAGCCTTCGGTCGTAAGGATACCAAGGCGATCATCCCGACCAGTTACGACCTCTCGGCAGGGGTCACCTGGAGCTTTGCTCACGATCGCTACTCCATATCACTGCAGAGTAGCAACCTGCTAGACCGTCCGCTCTATGACAACTATATGCTACAGAAGCCTGGACGTGCATTCTACTGCAAGCTCCGTATATTCCTTAACTAGAATAGATACGAACACTTATATCAATCATCAAAAACTTAGATTATCATGACTAAAGCTTATCGCTTGCTGGCGGCTCTCGTAGTCGCCCTCGTCACATTCTCGTTCACGTCGTGTGACTCTGATACGCCAAATCCTGAGAAGGAGATAACCGTAGGCTATGACCTATGGGTACCTATAGATGGAGCCACAGGTCAGTCAACCGCTAACACTGACCCGCACATCATCGCACGTGTAGCTGACCTGACCAAGGGTGTTTTCAGCATCAAGGGGCAGGGTGTAGAGACTTCAGCATCTACCATAACGCCTAACGTATTATATCACCAGGGCTACTACTACAGTGTCTCTCGTGAGGGACGCTTCGGCAAGTTCCGCATCTCCAACACAGGCATCGAGACAATCAAGGAGTTCCCTATGCCACAGATTCTCGACCGTCGCTTCTCACACGCTTGGCTAAACGACAATACACTCGTTATGCTTAGCTCCGTAGGTGACAAGGAGGAGGTCTCTTGGGTCAAGGTCGATGTCAATAAGATGGTCATCACTGCTGAGGGTAAGCTTGCTCTACCAAAGCCTGAGGAGGGTGAGCTCTTTAATTCCAGTGGTTTGTTAGGCTATCGCAAGGCTGACAATATGCTCATCTACCCACACGTCTATATGGAGAAGTCTAAGAAGACCTCTATGGCACTACCTCCTAAGCGTAATGAGATCTACATCGCTTTCATCGATGCAAGTACTATGGAGGTTAAGAAGATCGACAAGGACACACGCTGCGAGCACCTAAGCTCTACCTCTTTTGGTGAGACACGCAGTCAGAAGACCTTCTTTGACTCCAAGGGCAACTTCTACTTCGCTGCTGCTACCTGCAATATTCCCGAAAACGCTAAGAAGAAGAGCGGCACGAAGCAGCGCAGCTTCCTCTTCCGTGTCAACGCTGGCTCTATGGAGACGGACAAGAGCTTCGATGGCTATGCACAGCCTCGTGGTAAGATCATCACCGTCTTCCCGCTCAATGATGACGAGGTACTCCTCTATATGCAGGATCCCGACTTCAAGGAGAAGGGCAATACCGACTGGAGCAGCAAGACCAACCGCTACATCTACTACTGGCTACGCTGCAACATCAAGACGCAGCAGGTCGAGCATATCAAGGATATCCCCTTTAGCAATGGTAACTTCGGTCAGTTGGTCGTACGCAATGGTGACTTGGTCAGCATCGGTGCCAATGTAGAGGACGCTCCTACGACCATCTACCAGTACAACGTCAACACCCGCAAGGTGACTAAGGGCGCCACGCTGGCTGACGGCTTCGAGATAGATCGCATACAGTCCATCGTCAAGTAGTAACCTCTAGCACGACTCGGCAACAGACGAGTCCATGCTTCTCATACGGCTCTCCTTCCTGTGAGAGCCACATCTCACGGTGCGGCTGCTGCGTTTGCTGGCGGTCGCACCGTTGCTTCTTGCGAGAGAGCTTACGCTTAGCTCAAGTCTTACAGCAAAAATAAGCTTCGGAAAGCTTTGCCCCGTAGTCTTAAGAGGTAATAGTCACAACTCGTCGAGGATCCTATTGCTACTTTGCGAACCTCTATCAGGTAGACTGTGCAAAGGTAATATGGACAACAGTCGAGGCTGCACTCTAGTGCGCTCAAGATGCGCCTGTAGCTTGCAAACGTTGCAACAGTACACAATGAAGAGCTACACAACGATCGATCCAAATCTGTAGGACACAGAGTTCACAACTCAAGCCCTACAGCTCACCACGAGCTGCGACTATATGCCCCCTTTCGTGACACTTGACCTGAGAGTCATCTCTTGCAAACTAAGACAATCCCGTAATCCTATCACAACTATGCGCTGGCTACACAAAGTTCTTGGCACCATCTGTGCCCCATTCTTCCTATTGTGGTTACTCTCAGGAGGGGTGATGATCTTCTGCTCCTTTCCTCGCTTAGGGGACAAGGACTTGCCACTGCAAGACACCCTTGCGCCCTCTGTGGCTCTACCCACCGAGGCTACGTTACAGGCGAAGCTACAGCCTGGCGAAGAGCTGACAGCACTCTCGCTCACCACGCATTGTGGCGAGACGGTGTGGCGTGTGGAGACGAGCGAGGGGGAGTACTTGTGGCATACCGACTCGCTCCTGACGACAGCGGAGGAGTCGGAGCCTGAGTCTTGGTATGAGCAGTATGCAGCGCGCTTTAGCTCTGCGCCTATCGTGGCGGTTGATACGATACGGCACATAGATACGTGGACCCCTTATCCGAAAAATAAGAAGCATCTGCCCCTCTACCGATACCGCTTTGACGATCCAAAGGGGAGTTACCTCTACCTCTCTAGTCGCACAGGCGAGGCGCTACAGCTCTGCACCCGCTCCGAGCGTATTGGTGCGTCGTGTGGTACGATCCCCCATATGTTTTACTACTGGTGGCTACGGCAAAATCGCACCGTCTGGCTTTGGATTATCTCGATCCTTGCCTCGCTGGCTGTCATAGCAGCTTTTACGGGTCTATATCTCGGGATACGTCTTTACGTCCGTATGTGGAGGCGGACGAAGCGCTTGCGCAGCCCTTACAAGCGCAATAGGACTTTGCACTGGCACCTCGTCGGTGGGGTGATCTTTGGACTCTCGCTGACGCTCTTCGCTCTCAGCGGGGTGATGTCGCTCTACGACTTGCCCTCGTGGATCGTACCTCAGCACGACACGAAGGCGAAGCGCAAAGAGGTGCAGGTCGCAGAGGCTCCACAGCTGGATCGCTCGGACACTTATGACTACCGCCTACTACTCGATCGAGGTGGTGTGCAGCAGATCACTTGGCGCTGCTATGGCGGTCACCCTTACTACGAGGTACAGCGCCACGGCCAGCTGGAGAGCTGGGATGCACTGGGCGAAGAGCCACAACCATTACACCTGACAGAGCAGGATATCAAAGCTAAGCTCACGCCGGTGCTGGGAACAGCCGAGATGCAGATCGAGCTAATGGATCAATACGACAACTACTACGTCAGCCTAAATAATAAGTATGAGCTACCGATCTATCGTATCTCCGCAGAGGACAAGGAGTCGAGCCGTCTCTACATCAGTCCGACGACAGGGGAGACACGCTATTACAGTCTTAACGGGCGAGTCAAGAAGTGGCTCTACCCCTTCTGTCACAACCTCCGCATCAGCTTCTTTGCAGAGCATCCCACGCTGCGCGTCATCTGTATGTTGGTGCTGGTGCTGGGTGGTTTGGTCGTCTCGGTGAGTGGTGTAATACTCGGTTTTCGTTATCTTCGCAGAGTAATTCGTCGAGCTAAGTCGCGCCATAATAAATAGAGGTGTGTCAAGCTCGTTCCATCAATAGCAAAGAGAGACAATGAAAAAGATCTATATCGCCGGCATCGGTCCCGGCAGTCCTGAAGATATAACGCCCGCTGTGCATCAAGCCCTCAGAGAGGCTGATGTGGTGGTCGGGTATGCTTACTACTTTCAGTTTATCCAAGAGTACCTACACGATGGCGCTGAGTGCATCGACACCGGCATGCGTCAAGAGCGTGAGCGAGCCAAGCTAGCTATCGAGCGAGCTGAGGCTGGGCAGACCGTCTGTGTCATTAGCTCTGGCGACGCGGGCATCTACGGGATGGCTCCGCTCCTCTATGAGATGTGCGATGAGCGAGGTAGTGATGTAGAGCTAGAGGTCCTGCCTGGGATCTCCGCCTTTCAGAAGGCTGCTGCACTCCTCGGGGCACCCATTGGTCATGACCTCTGCATCATCTCGCTAAGCGATCTGATGACTCCGTGGGCAATCATCGAGCGACGCGCCATCGCAGCGGCAGAGGCGGACTTCGTCACAGCGCTTTACAATCCTAAGAGCATCAAGCGGTACTGGCAGCTGGAGCGTGTGCGGGAGCTATTCCTCAAGCATCGCTCACCCGATACGCCCGTAGGACTGGTGCAGCAGGCGGGTCGTCCCGATCAGCGGATCTGGACGACCACCCTGCGAGAGCTGGATACGCAAGAGGTAGATATGTTTACCGTCCTCATCATCGGCAATAGTCAGAGCTTCCTCTCAAAGGGCAAAATCGTCACGCCACGAGGCTACTATCGAGACAAAGGTAGTGACGAAGAGAAGGTGGGGCAGCGTATTATGAGCGAAAGTTTTCGCACGATCCTCTCGCTACTCAAGCATCCCGAAAGCTATCCGCTAGACCATCTATGGGCGATGCTACACGCAGTCCATACGACGGCCGACTTTGAGATGGAGGAGCTACTCTACAGCGACCCTAATGCGGTCTCTCGCATTTACCAGGGCTATGTCGATGGCAAGATACGAACCATCGTGACCGATGTGACGATGGTCGCCTCAGGCATCCGCAAAGGTGCCTTGGCACGCTATGGTATCGAGGTGCTCTGCTACCTGCACGACCCACGTGTGGCTGAGATGGCTGAGCGACTAGACATCACCCGCACACAAGCTGGCATACGGCTCGCTGTCGAGGAGCATCCCGATGCGCTCTACGCTTTTGGCAATGCTCCGACGGCACTTATGGAGCTAGCACACCTCATTCGCCAGGGCAAGGCTCACCCAGCTGGAATTGTCGCAGCGCCCGTCGGCTTCGTCCATGTGTGCGAGTCGAAGCATATGGTCAAGCCCTTTCACGACATCCCTAAGCTCATCATCGAGGGACGCAAAGGGGGTAGCAATCTAGCGGCAACGCTGGTCAATGCGACACTCAGCTATGGCGATGCTGAGACGCTCAAGCCTGGTCGTGACTTATGAAAATCATCCTCATAGGACTTAGCGACGACCGAGAGCAGCGGTGGCGCCCAGAGCTGCTGGAGCGGCTTGCTGGCGAGCGTGCCTTCTCTGGAGGGGCACGGCATCACGAGATCGTCCGTGAGATCTTGCCGACAGAGTATCACTGGATAGATATAACCCCACCGGTAGACGATGTGATCGAGCAGTACAAGGCGTACGACACGGTCGTCGTCTTTGCCTCTTGCGACCCCATCTTCAATGGTATCGGACAGCGCATCATGCAGCTCCTTCCCGAGGCGGAGATCGAGCTGCACCCTTACTTCCACTCCCTGCAGCTTCTCGCTCATACGGCTCTGCTGCCTTACCAAGATATGCACGTCGTGTCACTCACGGGGAGACCATGGCAAGCCTTTGACGCTGCACTGATCTCTGGCGAGCGTATGATCGGCATCTTGACCGACCGCAAGGAGCACACCCCTCAGCGCATCGCCCAGCGCATGCTCGGCTACGGCTACGACAACTACCGAGCCATCGTCGGGGAGCATCTGGGCAATAGGGAGCGACAGCAGCTCTCCCGCCTCTCTATTGCGGAAATGGCTGAGCGCACCTTCGCCTATCCCAACAACTTAATCCTCATTCAGACGAAGCCCTTGCCTCGTCCCTTTGGCATCCCCGATGCGGACTTCATCCCGCTCAATGGACGTGAGCGGATGATTACCAAGCGGGCGATACGTCTCGAGACTCTCTCGCAGCTAGACCTGCATCAGGCGCACGTCCTGTGGGACATCGGCTCTTGCACCGGCTCTGTCTCTATCGAGGCTAGGCTACAGCAGCCGAGCCTGCAGGTGGTTGCCTTCGAGATACGTCCCGAGGGTGCAGAGCTCCTCGATGCCAATGCGCGTCGTCACCACACCCCAGGCATCACCTTCTGCGGGGGCGACTTCCTCTGCGCCGACCTCGACCCACTACCTCAGCCTGATGCAGTCTTCATCGGAGGGCATGGCGGACATCTGCCGGAGATCGTTGAGAAGGCGTGGCATCGTCTCGCCGTAGGCGGACGGATCGTCTTCAACTCCGTCTCGAGCGAAAGCCAGGAGACCTTCAGACGAGCCATTGCAGCCGTTGGTGGCTCCATAGCCTCCACGACCCGTATGCAGATCGATGACTACAACCCGATAGCTGTCTTACAAGCGACCAAAAGCACTCACTAGCCAAAAGTACTCAAGTATGAACTCAAAACCACGCATAGCGATCCTCGCCATCTCTCCCGATGGTCAGACGATCGCATTACAGATAGCGAGCCAACTGCCCGACGTCAAGCTCTATACGACACATGGGGAGGAGCCTAGCGAAGCATTCACCCTGCTACCGAGCCTTGCCGAGGGGGCTAAGAGCCTCTTTGCCGAGAGCGATGTCTTACTCTTTGTCTCCGCTATGGGGATCTGCGTTCGCACTATTGCACCATTGCTCAGAGACAAGCATCACGACCCTGCGGTTCTCTGCGTAGACACTACGGGGCGGTACGTCATCTCCGTTGCTTCAGGACACATCGGAGGGGCCAACGAGTGGACCGAACGCATCGCACACATACTAGGTGCCGAGCCAGTCATCACCACTCAGAGCGACCGTCAGGGGCTGTGGGCATTAGACACTTTGGGCGCAGAGAGCGGGTGGAGCAGCGAGACCGCAGGATGTAGTATGAACGCAGCCATCACCACTTTTGTCAATAAGCACCCTGTCGCTCTGCTCCTCGAGATGCGCTCCGAGGATACCGCCTATCTAGAGCGTACCCACCCAGAGCATGTGGACCTCTACTACCGCTACGAGGAGATCGACCAAAGTCGCTACGACCTGCTCATAGCGGTGAGCTATCGCTTGTTAGAGGGCTTGACGATCCCTTGTCTCTACTTCCGCCCACCACTCCTGCACCTTGGCGTGGGTTGTCGTCATCAAGCAAATCCCAAGGGCGTCGTGGAGCACATTCTCTCCGACATTCGTGCCAAAGGGTACGCCCCTAGTGCCATCGCTACGATCAATAGCATCGAGCTCAAGCGTGGCGAACCGATCCTCGACGCGCTCTCCCAGCACCTAGGCAAGCCTTGCCACTTCTATAGTAGTGACGAGCTAGCCGCCATCGAGGTACCCAACCCCTCGGAACGTGTCGCCACAGCCACTGGTTCGACGAGCGTCAGTGAAGCCTCCGCACTCGCAGCCAGTCAGGGCGGACTACTGATTATAGAGAAGCAAAAAGGCTGTCTCACTCCGCAGAGTGACTTTACTTATAGTCTTGCCGTAACACCCGAGGGGTTGCCCCACGGACATATAGAGATTGTCGGGGCGGGACCAGGAGACCCTGAGCTAATCTCTGTGCGTGGTAAGCACTTCCTCGAGCGAGCCGACCTGATCCTCTATGCTGGTAGCTTGGTTCCCATTGAGTTAACCTACTATGCCAAGGAGGGTGCCACGGTGAAAAGCTCCGCCGATATGAATCTCGAGGAGCAGTTTGCCCTGATGAAGAAGTTTTACGACAAGCACGCGCTTATCGTGCGGCTACACACGGGAGACCCCGCCATCTTTGGCGCTATACAGGAGCAGATGGCGCTCTTTGACGAGGCAGGGATGAGTTACCACATCACGCCCGGCATCTCCTCCTTCCTAGCAGCAGCCGCAGAGCTTAGGTCTCAGTTTACCATCCCCGAGCGTGTGCAGACCATCATCCTAACTCGAGGTGGCGGTCGCACACCGATGCCTGAGCGCGAGCAACTGCACAAGCTTGCCGCCTCGCAGAGCACGATGTGCATCTACCTTAGTGCCACCCTTGCCGAGGAGGTGCAGCGGGAGCTACTCGTTCACTACCCACCCACGACACCCGTGGCGGTCTGCTACAAGCTCACTTGGCCTGAGCAGCGCATCTACCGCGGTCAGCTCTCCGAGCTGGCGCAGATCGTCCGCGAGCATCACCTCACGCTTACCACGCTGATGGTCGTGGGGGAGGCGATCGACAACCGTGCGGGGCTCTCAAAGCTCTACAATGACAACTTCAAGCACTTCTTCCGCCGATGAAAGCGCCGCACCCGATAGCAATCGTCTCTCTCGGCGCTGCTACGCCTGAGGATATCTCCATGCGGGCCTATGGCAAGCTCCAGGCGGCAGACGAGATCTATTGCCTAGGCGAGGCAGCTCACCGCATTGTTGCTGCGCTACCCGAAGGTACTGCCCTCGCTCAGCGGTGCCAGATCCTAGAGATCCCGATGAGCAGTGACCGCACAGAGGCGATACGCTATTACGAGCAGCTGGCCACTCGACTGCTAGATCAGCAGGGTAGGGGACTCGCTTGTAGTGTCGTCACCATTGGCGATGCTGGCACCTATGCCACGGTGCAGTATCTCGCTGACCTCTTACGTCAGGCTGGTGCCGAGATGGAGGTTGTGCCAGGCATCCCTTATTACATAGCCGCGGCGGCAGCCTTTGGTCAGGGGCTGGTGCGCCAAGACGAGTCGCTCCTCGTGCTGAGCAAAGTCGCCAGTGAGTCTCAGCTTCGCGAAGCACTAGCGCAGGGGCATACGGTGGTGGTGATGAAGCTCTCGCGCTGTGCCGACATCGTTCGTGAGGTGATCGCCGAGGGTGACTACCCCTTTATCTATGCCGAGCATCTCGGCAATCCCGCTCTAGAGCTACTCAGCAGTGATCTGGAGACGCTTCTCACTCGTCAGCCCATCCCTTACTTCTCGCTCATCATCATACGTCCCACCCGAAGCACTGCTCACTAACTCGCTACTCGTACCGCACCTCTTGCGAGCGTCCCTACAGCGGGTTACATGTCTCTAATCACCAACCAGAAAGCCACGTGGAGAATGTCAATTCCCCACGTGGCGATTTTTTATTCTCCACGTAGGCGCGAAACGATTCCTCGGACATATCATTTCATTCCTCCGAAGTTTCATTTCGTCTCCACGTGGGAAATGTTTCGTCTCCACGTGGATATTGCGAAATCCCCACGTGGAGATTAGAGGTTAGAAGTTAGAGATTAGAGGGAGTGGCGGAGCGATCGTTACTCGTGAGATGTTTTTCGGATTTAGCAAGTGCGGTCGGTTGCTTGGGAATGCTTTTTTCACTACCTTTGTAGTGTATAAAAGCTCCTTGAACCAAGATCGTTACTTTTGTGGTTGGGTTGCCTGCTTCTATTGGTTTTTTCCTACTGGTGTATGAATAGATATCCTGCAATCGTTGTACAGCTCTTAGCTCTGCTACTCCCAGCTACGCTGATGGCGCAGACCAGCGCCTCGACGCCGACAGACTCGCTCGCATGGGCAGCGGTAGACTCGCTGTCGGTCCTTAATCTAGATGAGGTGGTCGTGACGGGTACTGGTACAAACTACCTCCTCAAGAATGCACCCGTACAGACCGAGATCATCAATGCGAAGACGCTAGAGAGCTACGGATCAGCGACGCTTACGGAGATACTCTCGGGTCTGATCCCGTCGATAGACTTCAGCCATAGCGATATGGGAACTGCTATGCAGATGGGCGGTCTGGGGAGCCAGTACATCCTCATTCTCGTTGATGGCAAGAGACTTATGAGCGATCTGGGTGGACAGACGAATCTAGATATGATCGACCCGACTCGCATCGAGCGCATCGAAGTGGTCAAGGGGGCTGCCTCCGCGCTCTATGGTAGTGACGCTATCGCAGGTGTCATCAACATCATCACGAAGAAGAGCCGAGACAATCTATCCATAGACAATAGCACGCGCGTCGCCTCTTATGGTGTGGTCAACCAGTCGAACGCTTTTCAGTACAAGGTGGGCGACTGGACAACGCTGACCGACTTTAATCTCAAGCACTCGGACGGCTGGCAAAACACTACCTGCGAGGATCCAAATCGATACGAGTATCCCATAACGAACTCGGTTAATAACACCTCGAATCCCTACCTAGACTGGCAGATAGGACAGCATCTCTACTGGCGACAGGGCAAGCCCCTCTCGGCCTATGTCGAGGGCAACTACTATCGCAAGGATATCCACCGCCCGACGGGTGTGCCCGACTACAAGACCTACGACTTCCGCTATCACAACACCTCCGCAGGTGCAGGTATGCGCTGGCAGACGCCACAGGGAGCGGTCCTGACGGCTCAGATGCAGTACTACAGGCACGCCTATTACTACGTCTACACAGGTGAGACTTGGGCTAAGGAGTACCTGCCAGATGGCAAGGAGCTGAACTTTCCCTACTTCCCTGGAGATGTAGGTCTGCAGAGCAATCAGCAGCGCATCACGACACAACTCAAGGGGGTCTTCGCACTGCCCTTCGACCAGAGACTCAGTGCTGGTGTAGACCTGCATCACAACTGGCTCATAGCACCACACCGTCTGGACGAGGATCGGGTCAATGACTTTCAGGCGGGACTCTACCTACAGGACGAGTGGACACCTACGAACAACTTTAACTTAACTGCGGGAGCGAGGCTAACCTATCACCCAGCTTTTGGCGCAAAGTTAACTCCCAAGGTGTCCCTCCTCTACAAGCTAGGCCCCGTCAACCTGCGTGCTACCTACTCCGAAGGCTTTAAGACTCCTACGATCAAAGAGCTCCACTACCGATACATTCGCCAGATGGCGATGGTCATACTCCATCTAGGCAATCCAAACCTCAAGGCGCAGACTAGTCGCTATGTCTCAGGTAGCGTCGAGTATCACAGTCCAATGGTCAACGTCAGCGTCACGGGCTATGGCAACTTCCTCAACCATATGATCACCCTTGTGACGATCCCAAGTCGAGAGGCTCCAGGTGATCTCATAGCCACCTACAGGCCAGCTCGCGTGCGTCAGTACAAGAACATGGACAGCGCCAAGACTTATGGTGCTGATGTCACAGCCAAGTGGCGCATCTACAAGCAGTGGACGCTGACCACCAGCTACAGTTACCTCGACACAGAGGCACTCCTCTACGATGACGAGAAGCAAGAGATGCGCCAAGTCACGATCGACGGTATGGCACACCACCGTGCCACCGTGGGGCTGTCGTGGAGCGAAGCCTTCCTCCACCAGCGCTACAAGCTAGCAGTAGGACTATACGGACGTATGCAGAGCACCCGTTACTATCAGGATGACGGCAACGGCAAGCCCTATCACCTATGGCGTCTCAACACGCAGCAGACGATCATACCCAATGAGAACTGGTCTCTCGACCTCAACATTGGCGTGGACAACCTGCTCAACTATTACGAGACCACACCACACGGTCTGCACTACGGCACCTCTACGCCAGGGTGCACACTTTACATGACCATGAGCGTGCATTTCGGGCGAGCCAAGCAGATTACACCGACCAAGCGCTCCTCCCGTCGCTCGCGCTCTCAAGAGGATGAGGAGGATTAGACAACCCCTAACGCACTACACTTTATCAAGCCAACACACACAAACAAATATAAAATAACTTATAACCCCTATCAACAATGAAGAAGCTATTAACAATCTTATCACTCTGCGCTCTAGGACTAACACTCCTGACTTGCGTAGGTTGTACAGAGGACGACAACAACCTAGCTCTCTCAAATCACGACAAGAAGCTACAGGCTGTTACCAAGGAGGTGCAGGCAAAGAAGACCACAGACAAGGCTCTACTCCTCATCTCTTTCGGTAGTACCTGGGATAAGCCTCAGGAGACCTTTAAGAAGATACAGGCTCGCTTTAAGGAGCAGTTCCCCGACAGAGACCTCTATTTCGCCTTTACCTCTGAGATCTGCATGACACGTTGCGCTCAGAAGGGGTGGAATTACTACGCACCCAAATTCTATCTAGAGGCTCTTGGAGTTGCTGGGTACAAGGATATAGCAATACAGTCACTCCACATCGTACCTGGTGAGGAGTTCCTACGTATCCAGAACTGCATCAAGGACTTCCGCAACGATGGTGATCACCCCGAGTTCGCCAAGACGACCGTCTACCTCGCTGGTCCACTACTAGAGACCGAGGAAGACTGCAAGACCGTCGCTGCTGAGCTACACAAGATTTATGGCAAGGAGGTGGCTGCTGGCAAGCTCGTCAGCTTCATGGGACACGGTAACCCCGAGAACATGAACTACGGACGTGGTAACTCTCGCTACCCCAAGATCGAGGAGGAGCTCCAGAAGCTCAGCCCCAACTACTTCGTTGCTACTGTCGATATGGAGGGCAACTTGGTAGACGACCTGATCGCTCGTGCTAAGAAGGCTGGCAAGACCTCTGGTACGATGCTCCTACACCCGCTCATGTCTATCGCTGGTGATCACGCCAACAACGACCTCAAGGGTGGTGTCGATCCGCAGAATCCTGAGGAGGGAAGCTGGCGCTATGAGATGAACAAGGCTGGCTATAAGTGCACCCTTGATGGCTGCACGATGAACGGACTCGCTGACTATCCCGCTATTGTCAACGTCTGGGTAAGCCACATGACGAAGGCTCTGGCTAGCGAGCCTCTCTACACTCCAGAAGAGGACGAAAAGTAGTCTCAAGCACATCACTAAGTGACTGTGGAGGCTCTCCACACGCTCACGGTGGCATCATGTAATCAGTCCCCCATATACACGGATCGTATATGGGGGACTGCGCTATTTACGGAATATATCTTCACAACCTCTTATGACCTCTAGAGCTTTAGAAGAATCCTCTGCACTGCTTGCAGAGCTGGAGCAGCGCCGTGAGCCTGACTATGCGGCCTTTATGGCGCTACGCACCAAGGTCTCCTCACGACCCGAGAGCGTCCTCGGCATTCGTATGAAGTGGCTACGACAAGCCGTAAGAGAGCTCACTGCTTTGCTCACGCTCGACGAAGCTATCGATCTACTTCACGAGAGAGCCCTCGTATGGTACGAGTACAAGATCATCTTCGGTGGCATCGTCGGTCGTCTAGCTTCTGCTGACGAAGGGCTTCCTCTCCTTTATCCCCTTTGCGACGGCTGGGCGGTGCCTGACTACTACAAGGAGGTACTAGCAGGCTGGGCGAGGAGAGACGATGCGGAGCGACAGATAGTCCTTCGCTCGATGGCTGAGCATGCTCACGACGCCAATCCCTACGCACGGCGGCTCACCATCGTCGCTTGGCTCGACCTCATACGTTACGGCTTAGCCACGCCTCAAGCAGCGCTAGACCATGTCGCTCCGCTACAGTACGACGAGGCGCATTACGTCCAAATGGCGATAGCGTGGCTTCTGGCTGAGATAACGCTCACGGGCGAAGCCTCCCTCATCAAAGCTATCCGCACAGAGATCACGGACGATACGGTGCTACGTATGTACGAGCAGAAGCTTCGCGACTCCTGCCGTAAGATGCGCTAGTCCCTATATAGCTTAACAGGTTTGTCTTCTCAGACTTACACGTTGTCTAGCTCCTCCATGAGAGCTCTTCTACTATAGTGAGTCTGTCTCAGCTGACTGATCACTTCATCAGCCTTATCTCTAGCTCCGAGCTTGATCATCTTACGGATATATTTGCAAGCTGTGCGATAGTAGTTTCGTCCTATGTGACTCTCAACGTACTCTATGATGCGCTCTGCGTAGAGATCTGCTAGCTCGTTGGGGAAATGCTGTGCGAGGAGCTTTTCGTACTTCGCTAGCTGGTCTAAGTTGCACTCTTTCTTTACTAAGTCTAAGAGTCTGCTCCACCACTCCTCTCGTACGAAAACGGAGGCTGCGAAGTTTACACCATAGTATGGCTTGCGCTCCATAGCCTCTTGGACGATTGTCTCAACGAAGTCGGTCCATTGCTCGGGCGGTACCGTCTTTCTGAGTATTTCATAGTAGTCTAGCGAGGGTCTGCTGTCATTTAGGAGAAGATGTCGAGCATAGAGTATAATTCTCTCGGGATCTTTTTGGCTCTCGGCAATCTTCAAGAGCCACTCATACCAGTTGGTAACTAGTCCAGGGTACCCAGAGTCTTGCTCTATTCCATCATTGGCTAAGGCGGTAGCTCTCTCGTAATCTTTTTGATCCAAGGCATCTTGGATGGCTACCTCTCTGAAGCTTGGGTTGTCTAAGTTTTGCTCGAGGTACTTCTGAGCGACTTCAGTTCCCTTCTTCTCTAATAGGATGCAGTACTTGATCTTTTGAACCTCCTTTATCTCATACTCATCGGACTCAGGTATGCTATTTATTCGCTTAAAGAGCTCCTCCACTTCGCCCTCTGTATCTAGGATGCAAGCCGCAAGCTGTAAGAGCCCAATATGCCAATCCCATCCCGCGAAGGTACGCTTGTCAAAAGAGGTGAAGCAATACTTAAGGATTTGTCTCCTTATAGCTTCAGATGGCTCTTCACATGTAATAGCGGAGAGTGTGTCGTAGGCTGCGTAAATAGCATTTCCTAGGACGCCCTCTCTGTCGTCCGCAAGCAGCAAGGCTGAGATCAACTCATCCATTATGGCGGTGCAAATGAAGAAGGCACTCTGGTGGTTGCCCTGGCTTAGATAACGCTCTGCCAAGCTTAGCATAGGGCTTATCTCTTTGCTGATATACTTAGCTCCAGACGAGTCTATAAGTCCGTATTTATCACTATCTCGGGCGACCTTGATCAGTGCCTTGACCTGCTTGGCGTATAGCGTCCTTGATTCGTTGGGATTGTACTGAGCAAAGGAGGCAAGCAGTAAGTCTCTAAATTGAGCATTCTTGGTGGCATGTTCGCGGACAAATAGAGTCAACTCGTCATGAGTCACCTTATCGAGCAGCTCGTCAACTTGCTGAGCGAGAGTCTTGCGCTTGGAGGGCTTAGACGATGAGGCTTTTGCCTTTTTAGAGCTTCCCTTCTTTGTGCTCTGAGTAAGTTCTAGCTCCTCTTGCTCTAGGTAAAAGATTACCGCAGCGACATGCTCACAGACGGGACCCATGTCGTAAGGGCAGTCGCACGAGTACTCGGCGATGACCCTATTTCTGATGGAGAGCTTTACGGTGTACTCTTCGGATCCCTCCACAACAGCCTCGTAGTCCCCTAGGCGGATCTCTTCAGGCTCGTGTACGAACCCTTTCTTAAAGTACGAGAGTCCTCGCTTTAAGATGGGTTCGTCGATATACTCTTCAAAATGACTGAGAGGAATTTCCACAGGTTACTAGGTTGACCAGAGTGTCACTTAGAGGGTGGCGCCGAGCTGCTTGAGCTGCTGCTGTACCTCGTCGATGCGTAGCAGAGCATCGCTCTCTTTCTTGCGCTCGAGGGCGACAACTTCGGGCTTGGCGTTGGCGACAAACTTCTCGTTGGAGAGCTTCTTGCGAACGCCTGCGAGGAACTTCTCCTGATGGGCTAGCTCGCCACGCAGACGCTCTACGGTCTTCTCCACATCGATGGCGCCCGCCAGCTCGACGGAGTAGGGGACTGTGCCGATGATGAAGTGCTCGGCCGTATGCTCTTCCGACTGATGCGCCTCCACCTTCTTGAGAGCAGAGAGGTTGGCCAGCTTGATAACTAGCTCACTCATACGCTCGGGATGCTCGCCACTGGTGGTGAGTGTGAGCGACTGCTTGGTCGCTATCTGATGCGCACTGCGTATGCTACGTATCTTGGTGATCAGATCCACGGCATGCTCCATATCGGCGAGTAGCTGCTTGTCAGCCTGTAGCGTGTCGTCTAGATGAGCGTACATGATGGAGTCGCCCTCCTGGCGAGGTGCAACATCTTGCCAAAGCTCCTCCGTGATGAACGGCATGAAGGGGTGCAGCAAGATGAAGATCTGCTCGAAGTAGTGGATCGTTCGCTCGTAGACCTTACGGCTCATGCTGGTGCCGTAGGCGGGCTTGATAGCCTCTAGGTAAAGGCCGGAGAAGTCGTCTCGGACGAGCTTGTAGAGGAGCGTGACGGCATCGCTGATGCGGTACTTGTCGAAGAGGTCGTCTAGCTCGCTCATCGTCGAGGCGAGTAGCGACTCGAACCACTCCATAGCTACTAGGCTAGCAGCGTCTGGCTCGACCTCGTCGGAGACACTCTGCGTCTTGAGGAAGCGGTAGCTGTTCCAGATCTTATTGCAGAAGTTGCGTCCCTGCTCCACAAGGCTCTCGTCGTAAAGGAGGTCATTGCCGGCAGAGGTCGCCATCATAAGTCCTAGGCGCACGCCGTCGGCTCCGTACTTGTCCATTAGGTCGATAGGGTCGGGCGAGTTGCCGAGCGACTTAGACATCTTGCGTCCCTTGTCATCGCGTACGATACCCGTTAGGTAGACTTTGTCAAAGGGTCGATCTCCCATAAAGTGGTACCCCGCTATGATCATACGGGCTACCCAGAAGAAAAGGATGTCAGGCCCCGTGACTAGGACGGAGGTGGGGTAGAAGTATTTGAGGTCTTCCGTAGGCTCTGAACCGTCAATCTTGCCAAAGAGGCTGATAGGCCATAGCCAGGAGGAGAACCATGTGTCGAGACAGTCTGACTCTTGGTTGAGCTGCTCGAGGGTTAGGTTGCTATCGCCTGTCTCGTGCTTTGCTTTTGCCAAAGCCTCCTCAGCGGTAGCGGCTACGACAAACTGTCCGTTGGGTAGGTAGTAGGCTGGTATGCGATGCCCCCACCAGAGCTGACGGCTGATGCACCAGTCCTTGATGTTCTCCAGCCAGTAGCGATAGGTGTTGACAAACTTCTTCGGCACGAGCTGCACGGTGTCCTCGAGGACTGCCTGTAGAGCGGGCTTGGCCAGTTCAGACATCTTGAGGAACCACTGCATCGACAGCTTCGGCTCGATAGCTACATCGGTGCGCTCGCTGTAGCCGACACGGTTGGTGTAGTCCTCCTCGTGGTCAAGCAAGCCAGCCTCCTTGAGGTCTGCGACAATCTCCTTGCGGACTGCGAAGCGATCTTTGCCTGCATACTTGCCGCCGTGCTCATTGAGCGTGCCGTCGTTGTTGAAGATGTCTATCGTCTCCAGCTGATGCGTGATGCCGAGCTGGTAGTCGTTGATGTCGTGGGCAGGGGTGACCTTGAGACAGCCCGTACCGAACTCTAGGTCTACGTACTCATCCTCGATGATCGGGACGGAGCGACCTACGAGCGGGACGATGACCCGCTTGCCACGCAGATGATGGTAGCGAGGATCTGTCGGATTGATACAGACGGCCGTGTCGCCCATAATCGTCTCAGGGCGTGTCGTCGCTACGATGATGTAATCCTCTGTGCCCTCGATGAAGTAGCGGAGGTAGTAGAGCTTGCCCTGATGCTCCTTGAAGATAACCTCCTCGTCCGAGAGTGCTGTCTGTGCCTTGGGATCCCAGTTGACCACGCGTACTCCACGGTAGATGAGTCCCTCCTCGTAGAGCTTGCAGAAGACATTGATGACCGACTCCGAGCGCTCCTCATCTAGGGTAAAAGCTGTACGACTCCAATCGCACGATACACCTAGTCTGCGCAACTGGCTGAGGATGATGCCGCCATACTTGTCGGTCCACTCCCAAGCATGCTTGAGGAAGTCCTCTCGTGTGAGCTGATTCTTCTGAATGCCTTGCTTAGCAAGCTGCTCTACCACCTTAGCTTCCGTAGCAATCGAGGCGTGGTCAGTGCCAGGCACCCAGCAAGCGTTATAACCCGATATGCGAGCACGACGGATGAGTATGTCCTGGATCGTGTTATTGAGCATATGCCCCATATGCAGTACGCCCGTCACGTTGGGCGGTGGCATAATGATCGTGTAGGGCTTCTTGCTGTGATCCACGTGTGCCTCAAAGAGCTTGTGGTCTAGCCAGTACTGGTACCACTTAGTCTCGACACCCGCAGGATCGTAGACACTAGTTATCTGAGAAGTGATAGAATCGTCTTGCATTGCTTATAGTCTGTCGTGATATTTGGTACAAAGGTACTGAAATATCAAGCTAATCTCAATAGTGTCCTAAACGTTTTGCAGGAGTTTTTCTAGGGAATGTACGGTCGAAAAAAATATGCCGTATTATTTTGCTGTTCAAAATATTGTTCGCACCTTTGCGAACAAGAAAGGAGAATTGGAATGAAAGAAAAACGATACACAACAGAGCAGAAACAGATTGCTCGGTTTGCCAAAGCAATGGGACATCCGGCACGGGTGGCTATTCTTGCTTTCTTGGCAAAACAAGAGAGTTGCTTCTTCGGTGACATTCACGAAGAACTGCCCATTGCCAAAGCAACCGTTTCGCAGCATTTGAAGGAATTGAAAGATGCCGGCTTAATTCAGGGAGAAATAGAAACGCCCAAAGTCCGGTATTGTATAAACCAGGAGAACTGGGAACTTGCCCGAAAGTTGTTTGCAGCTTTTTTGGGAGACTGTAAATGTAAAGATAGATCGTGCTGTGAATAGCAGTACCTTTTTTTGGAATACCAGTTCGTAGTTCTGCGAACTACGACTATTGTATCAACTTTAAAGTAGAATGACAATGGAAATTAAAGTATTAGGGACTGGGTGTTCAAGCTGTAAAGCCTTGTACGAAACTGCCAAACAAGCTATTTCAGAATTAGGTTGCGAAGCAACCCTTGTCAAAGAGGAAGATTTATTGAAAATCATGGAGTATAACATTTTAGGGCTTCCGGCTTTGGTGATTGACGAGAAAGTCGTATCAGCCGGGAAAAAGTTATCCCTTGCAGAAGTAAAAGAATTGATAACCAAATAACAATGAGCTATGAGAGAATTATTTTATCTACTGATTACAACGCTGGTCTTAGTTTCCTGTAGTAACGGTTCAAGGGAAAAGACTGGAGAAAATCAAGCGGAAGAAACACAGTCTAACCGCATAGAGGTTCTTTATTTTCATGGAGCGCAGCGGTGTATCACTTGCCGGGCGATAGAAGCAAATACAGAAGCCCTTTTGGATAGCCTTTATTCAAAAGAAAAAGCAGACGGCAGAATTATCTATAAAGTGATAGATATTTCAAAGAAAGAGAATGAAGCGATTGCAGACAAGTACGAAGTGACATGGTCGTCTTTGTTTGTAAACAGCTGGATAGACGGAAAAGAGAATGTAAACAATATGACCGAGTTTGGTTTTTCCAATGCGAAAAATGCACCGGACAAGTTTAAAGAGGGAATTAAAAGCAAGATTGACGAATTGTTAAAGCAGTTGTAAGATGGACTTTCTTCAATCGCTATTAGACAACAGTTCTATTCCTGCTATTACAGCTTTTATACTGGGGCTTTTAACGGCGGTCAGCCCGTGTCCGTTAGCAACCAACATAACGGCATTGGGATTTATTAGTAAGGACATAGAAAACCATCACCGGATATTTATAAACGGTCTGCTTTATACTTTTGGCAGAATAGTAAGCTATACGGTTCTTGGCTTTATCCTTATCCCTATCCTCCGTGAGGGTGCAAGTATGTTTATGGTTCAAAAAGCCGTAAGCAAGTATGGGGAAATGCTGATTGCTCCAGCGTTAATCATCATCGGAATATTTATGCTCGATGTAATAAAACTCAATCTGCCGAAAATCAATATCGGCGGAGAAAGCTTGAAAAAGAGGACTAAAGGCGGTTGGGGGGCTATGCTATTGGGTATTTTATTCGCCCTTGCTTTTTGTCCTACCAGTGGAGTATTTTATTTCGGTATGCTCATACCTATGTCAGCAGCGGAAACGGGCGGGTATCTCTTACCTGTTATTTACGCTATTGCTACGGGATTACCCGTAATCCTTGTTGCATGGATTTTAGCGTACAGTGTTGCCGGACTGGGTAAGTTTTATAGCCGGACGCAAATATTCGAGAAATGGTTTCGTAAAATAGTTGCCATCCTCTTTATTGCGGTAGGAATTTATTATGCAGTAGTCTTTTATCTATAAACATGGAGTATCACCTTAAACAAAAAACAGTATGAAGAAGATAGAAATTTTCGACCCGGCAATGTGTTGCCCTACGGGCCTTTGTGGAACAAACATTGACCCTGAATTAATGCGTATTGCGGTTGTTATTGAAACATTGAAGAAGCGGGGTATCATCGTTACCCGTCATAATTTACGTGACGAACCGCAAGTATACGTAAGTAATAAGACGGTAAACGAGCATCTGCAAAAACATGGAGCGGAAGCACTGCCTATTACTTTAGTGGACGGTGAAATCGCCGTTTCAAAAACCTATCCTACCACCAAACAAATGAGTGAATGGACGGGTATCAATTTGGATTTTATGCCAGTAAAATGAGTACTCATCAGCTAATTGTATGGAAATGAGGATATTTAACTTGTCAGATATAGATTTGACGAAATACCTTTTCTTCACCGGAAAGGGCGGTGTTGGAAAAACTTCGATTGCTTGTGCTACTGCGGTAGGCTTGGCAGATAATGGAAAGAAAATACTTCTTATCAGTACAGACCCGGCTTCAAACCTGCAAGATGTGTTTAATCAAACACTGAATGGACACGGCACGGATATTCAAGAAGTACCCGGCTTAACGGTCGTTAATCTCGATCCGGAAGAGGCTGCAGCCGAATACAGGGAAAGCGTTATTGCCCCTTTCCGGGGACAACTGCCCGAAAGTGTAATTCAGAATATGGAAGAACAACTCTCAGGCTCTTGTACGGTAGAAATTGCGGCTTTCAACCAGTTTTCCGATTTTATCACGGATGCTGATAAAGCAAAAGAGTACGACCATATTATCTTTGATACAGCTCCCACGGGACACACGTTACGAATGTTACAATTACCATCAGCGTGGAGTACATTCATTAGTGAGAGTACGCACGGTGCATCTTGCTTAGGTCAATTATCTGGTTTGGAAGAACGGAAAGGTATCTATAAGCAGGCAGTTGAAACACTTTCGGATGCAAACGCAACCCGCTTAGTATTGGTTAGCCGTCCTGAAATCGCTCCATTGAAAGAAGCCGCACGTTCTTCACATGAATTGCAATTACTGGGAATTAAAAACCAGCTATTGGTAATCAACGGACTTTTGCTGCAATTAGATGAAGCCGATAGCGTATCGAAACAAATATATGACAGACAGCAAACCGCCCTGAAACAAACCCCTGCGGAACTGCTGGATTACCCCTCTTATTCTGTTCCTTTACGGTCGTATAATCTATCTAACATTGCAAATATCCGCCGGATGCTATACGATGATAATTTAACAGACAATGCGGATTATCAACGGATTACTGATGCAAAAGGTATAGACGAATTGGTTAATGACCTCTATCAGTCAGGGAAAAGAGTTGTATTTACTATGGGAAAGGGTGGCGTAGGTAAAACAACAACAAGTATAAATTTAGCAGCATCTTTAGGTATATTAGGTAAAAAGACTTTATTAGTTGATTTAGATCCACAAGGTAATGCAACAACTGGTGTTGGTATTGAAAAAGGAGATTTAAAGGTAAGTCTTTATGATGCATTAATTGATGCGGTTGAACCTAGTAAATCCGTTAAGAAAACCAAGTTTAAAAATCTTGATTTAATTCCATCTTCGATGAAACTTGCTGGTATCGAAATAGAATTTGTTGATAAACAGCATTCTGATCCAACATTTTCAAAAGGATCACAATTAAAAAGAGTATTATATGAAATAAGAGATAATTATGATTATATATTAATTGATTGTCCACCATCACTTGGACTATTGAATACCAATGCATTGACAGCAGCTGACAGTATTTTGATTCCAGTACAGTGTGAATATTATGCATTGGAAGGACTGAGTCAGTTGATACATACGATTGAACTTGTACAGGAGAGATTGAATCCGAATCTTGAGATAGAAGGCGTCGTATTTACAATGTATGATGCAAGAACGAATCTTTCCCTACAAGTTGTGGAAAACGTTAAGGATAATTTGAATCAGAATATTTATAAGACAATTATTCCGAGAAATGTCCGACTGGCTGAAGCACCAAGTTATGGACTTCCAATCAATCTGTATGATCCAAAATCCAAAGGAACAGAGAGTTACATGCTTTTAGCAGAAGAAGTGATTAATAAAGGAGAATAAGTATGCCTGTGAAGAAGAGCGGACTTGGAAAAGGATTGGATAGTCTAATCCCAAACAAAAACGTTAAAAGCGCAAAACCTTCTGTAAAAGCGGACGAGAAAAAGGCAGCTCCGAAAGAAGAAATTTTAGAGGCAGGACCGATCATGGTGAAGATAAATAAAGTTGAACCAAATCGGGAGCAGCCGCGGAAAGATTTTGATGAAGATGCATTGATGGAACTTGCAGATTCAATTAAACAGTTTGGTGTATTGCAGCCGATTCTTGTTCAGAAGAAGAAGGATTATTATGAAATTATTGCCGGTGAGAGAAGATGGCGCGCGGCAAAGCTGGCAGGATTGAAAGAAGTGCCAATTATCGTAAAAGAATTTACAGAGCAGGAAATTGTTGAGATTTCTTTGATTGAGAATATTCAGAGAGAAAATCTGAATCCGATTGAAGAAGCAATGGCTTATAAGAGACTGTTGAAAGAATTCAACTTGAAACAGGATGAAGTTGCTGAACGAGTGTCAAAGAGCAGAACTGCGGTTACGAACTCAATGAGATTATTAAAACTGAATGACAGAGTTCAGCAGATGATCATTGACGATATGATCAGTACAGGCCATGCAAGAGCTCTTCTGGCAATCGAGGATGAAGAGCAGCAGTACATGCTTGCCAACAAAATCTTTGATGAGAAGCTTAGTGTTCGCGAGACAGAGAAACTGGTGAAGGCTCTGAAGAATCCGAAAAAGGAAGAAAAAAAGCCGGAAGTAGAAAATCAGTTCGTATACACAAATCTTGAAGAGCAGATGAAGAGTCTGATCGGTACAAAAGTAAGTGTTCACGCGAAAGCAAATGGAAAAGGAAAGATTGAGATTGAGTATTACTCACCGGATGATCTGGAAAGAATCTATGAGTTGCTCATGACAATCCAGCATAATTAAAAAGGAGATGGTAGAAGTGACTGGAGTATTTGGCAATCTGGGAATCGATCCATTCTACGCATTTCTTATTTTACTTATTTTGCAGGTAGCCTTGCTTGTCGTACTTGTGTTAGTGTATGATAAGTATAAACACCTGGAAAAAGTATTTAATACCTTTATGAAGGGAAAGAATGGGAAATCACTGGAGGAATCCATTTTTGAACGGTTTGACAAGATCGACGAAGTCGTAGATCAGGTAGAAGAAAACCGTGAGGAGATTGCAGAACTTTATAATAAAATGAGAACGCATTACCAGAAAGTCGGAATCGTAAAATATGATGCATTCCATGAAATGGGAGGCGAATTAAGTTTTGCAATTACAATGTTAGATGAAAACAATACTGGATGGATTTTAAATATAATGCATAGTCGTCAGGGATGTTATGCATATGTGAAAGATATTGTAAAAGGTGAGAGTACAATT